>ERZ773196.97-NODE-97-length-54719-cov-3.947808_pt1 | contig 54719 bp, 48 predicted proteins | sample MGYA00581009_ERZ773196 | MGnify/ENA primary metagenome ERZ773196 (study PRJEB29015, sample SAMEA2738162) | human oral metagenome | biome: human oral; feature: human-associated habitat; material: saliva | place: China | collected 2243 ... | reverse complement strand
AGAAGCCATTTGATGATGAGACAATTCTACGGAAGTATTGGAGAGCGAAAGCGTATAAAGAAGGCAGGCTAATTTTTCCTCGTTCTTTTGAAATTGAGCGTAAAAAATCCAACTATGCAAAAGGGATATTTTATACATGAAATAAGACAGTATTTCCGTTATTAAGTATTGGTTAACGGAGGCTTCCTGAATCAGCTTTTTGGCAGATAATTTATAAACTTCGGTTTTAGTAAGTGAATCGGTACAAACGATTCTTTCGGAAGGTGGAGTAAAAGCATCTTCTCCTATGATCGTATTTTCGGAAAAGTAACAAAGTGTTCGCTCCGTTCCGTCGGAATAAGGCAAATAGACGCGAATCACGCCTCTTTCAATAAGATAGAGCGTGTCGGCCCTTTCTTTTCGAATGAAAACAATATCGCCTTCATTGAATCGTTCTTTTTTTCCATAGGTTTTAAAAATGTAAATCAAGTTTCGTGTCACGTTTTTAAAATCGGCTGTAATCATAATTCACCTCATAGATAATAAGAAAAATATAATTACATGAACAATTGTAATTATAATAATAACTTTAAGTTCTAAAAATATCAATAACAAATAACAAATAATTGATATTTTAAATAATTTAGATAATATAAGAAAAAAGCATCATAAGATGCTTTTTGATGAAATATTTTAAAGTGTATAAAGTTTTACAATTAAAAAAATATATAAATGATACGATTTAATAAAATAACCTAAGGAGGTGGAGGTAATGAAAAATGAAGAGGCGGATAGAGAACTTCGTATAGGGTTTCTGGGATTGGGAGTAATGGGGCTGCCTATGGTCGCCAATATTATCAAGAAAACGGGTAAAGCTGTTTCAGGATTCGATGTGTCGAAAGAACGATTGAAATTATTTGAAGAAATGGGGGGGAACCCTGTTGAGGATGCTGAAAAAATATATAGAGAATGCGATGTAGTCATACAGATACTGCCTACCCACGAAATTATATCAAATTCCGTTAAAGAGGCCGTAAGATTCGGGAAGCCCGGAAATATTATTATTGATATGTCATCGACGGCACCTCATATTATTTTGAGACTGGAGGAGGAGGTGCAACGAGCGGGAATGTTTTTATTGGATTCACCGGTCAGCGGAGGTAACGGGAAGGCTGCATCCGGGAGTTTGGCCATAATGGTAGGCGGAAATGAAGCCGCTTTTGAATCGGTAAAACACATATTGGAATATATGGGTGAGCCCGTATATACCGGTTCTATCGGTAGCGGAAGCGTTACAAAATTAGTTAATAATATAATCGCCGGAGCGTATTTGGCAGCTATTGCAGAAGGGTATGCTTTTGCCGCAAAAGCGGGAATTGATCTGAAAACTACATTTAATGCAACTAAATTAGGGTTTGCTGGCGGACCGCTTTATAGTGATAAGGTTCCGAAAATAATACGCAGAGATTATGAACCGGGCGCACGTATTGCCGTACATCGCAAAGATATTTTAAACGCCAAGGCCTATGCGCATGCATTAGGCATTGATTTACCGGTTACGGATGTTACTCTGCGTGTTATGGATTGGATGAAAGACAACGGATATATTGATATCGATCAAGCCGGTATGGTCAAATATTTTTAATAATAAATGTCGGTGCAAGTAGGAGAGTTCTAATTGTTATGATTATAACCTCCTTAGGAAATGCCGGGATTCATTTAAAAGAAGAAAGACAGAGTTGGCTGATTGACGGACTTTACGGAGAAAATGAATTTTTCCCGACTCAGTCGAAAGCGGTTGTAAAAGAATTACATGAACCCGGCGGAATGTTAAGAAATGCGGACTATATATTATTTACTCACCGACATAAAGATCATTTAAATGTGGAGCGAGTTCGGGCGTACTTATTGTATAATGCGGTTCGACAAATTTGGCTTCCTAAGCCGGAGGCGGAGCATTCCGAGTACGTGGATAACAGGAATTTGGAAGTGCAATATGTTACGCACCTTGATGAGGCGGAAGAACAGACTTTTGAAGTGATGCAATTTCATGATGCAGCTGTTTCTTTTTTGCGAACGGAACATTTAGGCGAATCGAAATTTAAAACATCACATTACAGTATCATGTTACGTATAAGAAACTGTATTCTGCTTGTTCTAGCGGATAGTGATGTTGTTTCTACCGTCAAAATTTTGGGAAGATTTAGTAATAAAAAAATTACGGCTGTATTTATTAATCCCGTTACGGGAAGCGACACCCGGGTCTTAAGTGCTTTGAAAAATATAATCGTGCAGCATATATTTATTTACCATATCCCTAACGAAGATCGATTCGGACTCATTCGATCGGCCGAATGTATGTGGAAAAAATTGAATGGAACGGCATCTGTGCATGTGTTGGCGGAGGAATTACAAAAAATATACATATAAGCTGAGATTGAGAATTCGACAGTCGAGATTTTCGGGATGATATTGAAAGGAGACGAAGAGGATGAAAAAGTATGATAAGACATTTTTATTGAATGCGTACCGAAAAATGGCTACAATTCGTGCCTATGAGACAAAAGTTGAAGAAATTTTTTTGGCAGGAGAATTGCCGGGATTTACACACTTGTATATCGGTGAAGAGGCATGCGGTGTGGGTGTATGCGAAAATTTAAACTCCGACGATTATATTGAAAGCACCCACAGAGGCCACGGTCACTGCTTAGCTAAAGGGGCCGATGTTAAAAAGATGATGGCCGAATTGTACGGAAAGGAAACCGGATATTGTCACGGTAAAGGCGGCTCAATGCATATTGCTGATTTCTCAATCGGAATGCTCGGTGCTAACGGTGTTGTCGGTGCTGGATACAATTTAGCTATGGGGGCCGCATTGGCAGCAAAACTTCAGGGAACCGAGCAAATTGCCGTAGCTTTTTTCGGAGACGGAGCATCCAATCGCGGAACCTTCCATGAATCTTGCAATATGGCATCTGTATGGAAACTTCCTATTTTATATGTTTGCGAAATGAACCAATGGGCATCGACGACTCCGTACAGAACTACCACATCGGTAGAAGATATTGCAGTTCGTGCCGTAGCATACGATATGCCCGGGAAGACCGTTAACGGAAATGATTTTTTTGAAGTATACGAGGCAGCGAAAGAAGCGGTTGAATATGTTCGGAGCGGAAAAGGACCGTATTTGCTGGAATTGAAGACGTATAGAATAAAAGGTCACTTTGTAGGAGATCCGGAAAAATACCGTACTAAAGAGGAAGTACAGGAACACTTCCAAAATGATGATCCTCTGGTTAATTTCCGTAAAACCGTAATCGAGAAAAAACTTTTAACGGATGCGGAGTTGGATGAGATAGATGAAGCGGCTCGACAACTCGTGCTTGAATCGGTTGAAGAAGCTATAGCGGCATCGTATCCCGATGAGTCGGAGCTCATGAAAAACTATTATTGTGACTAATTTATATAAAGGAGCGATATTTCATGCGAAATGTTACGTTTTCCGTTGCTACACAGGAAGCAATGCGTGAGGAGATGCAAAGAGACAGTAAGGTGTTTTTAATGGGAGAAGATATTGCCAGACAGGGCGGTATTTTCGGACAATTTAAAGATTTGGCGACTGAATTCGGTGCGGAACGGGTTCGAGACACGCCTATTTCGGAGACTGCTATTATCGGTGGCGGGGTCGGTGCGGCTCTTGCCGGAATGAGACCCGTAGTGGATATGCACTTTGCTGATTTTATCGGTGTTCCTATGGATGAAATTTTTAATCAAATGGCAAAAGCGAGATATATGTTCGGCGGTCAGGCAAAAGTGCCCCTCGTATTACGTGCTCCTGACGGAATGACCAGAGGCGGTGCAGCTCAACACTCTCAATGTGTGGAATCCTGGTTTATGCATATTCCGGGTATCAAAGTGGTCATTCCTTCAAATCCCGCAGATGCTAAAGGATTATTGAAAGCTGCTATTCGCAGTGACGACCCGGTTTTATACTTTGAGCATAAACGGCTGTTTTCTATGAAAGGCGATATCCCGGAAGGTGAGTATCTGACTCCTATCGGTAAAGCGAATATCGTTGAAGAAGGAACGGACTTGACGATTGTTTCTTATTCTTTCTATATGAATCATGTCCTGGATGCTGCTAAAGCATTAAAAGCATTCGGAATCAGTGTTGAATGCATTGACTTAAGAACTATTTCGCCTTTGGATATGGATACGGTTTATTCGTCTTTGAAGAAAACTAAACGACTCATGATTGTTCATGAAGCGGTTAAGCAAGGCGGTGTCGGAGCGGAAGTATCTGCAAGAGTTGCAGAAGAAATGATTGATTATTTGGATGCACCTGTTGTCAGATTAGGAGCCCCCTTTGTTCCCATTCCGTATGCCCCGACGTTGGAACGATTGGTTAAAATCGAGCCGGAAGATATTGTAAAGGCAGTAAGAGATATGCTTGGGAGATAGCCTTTTATAAGGTCTTATACTGACAGAAAGGATGTTTCTTATGAATAAAAAATTTGAAAATATTGATTTTGCCGGTTTAGATCGAAAAAGAAAAATTCACATCATTTTACCGGTATTTCTGGTATCCGTAATTGCATTTATCGACCGAGTAAATATTGCATATGCCGGTATGACTATGTCACAGCAACTGGATTGGCTTACTCCCGAAATATTCGGAGCCGGTGCCGGTATGTTTTTTCTGGGATATTTCTTTTTCGAAATTCCCGGTTCATTAATTGCGGCTAAATTCGATGCGTGCAAGTGGATTGCCCGTATCATGTTTACATGGGGTGTTGTTTGCGGCTTGCTGGCCTTTATGCAATCACCTTTACATTTCTATCTGTTCAGGTTCTTGCTGGGGGCATGTGAAGCCAGCTTATATCCCGTTATTTATGCAGTGTTGTTTCCCAGGTGGTTTTTAGGTAGAGAACGGGCGGCAGCTATTTCATTGATGTTGACGTCATTGCTTATTGCCGCGATTATCGGTGCACCTATTGCGGGGGTATTACTGGAGCTTAATTTGTTCGGACTTTACGGATGGCAGTGCCTGTTTCTGTTGGAGGCGGTTCCCGCACTGGTGTTTACGTTTATTTTCCTGTTCTGGGTTAAGGATCGTCCCGAAAAGGTAAATTGGCTTACTCCTCTTGAAAAAGAATATCTGAATGAAACGATTGCAGCCGAAGAAGAAGAAAAACATAAAACTAAGAAATATACTATTTGGCAAGCTTTGACGGACAAAAAGGTTTGGCGTTTGTGTGTTATTTACTTTACCTGGATTACCGGATTTTGGGGATTTAACTTCTGGATGCCGCAAGTTTTAAAAGGCGTCTCCGGCTGGTCTCCGGCATTGGTAGGAGTTGCCATTATTTTCCCCATGGGAGCGGCATTGATTGCTCAGGTTATAATCGGTCACCATTCATCAAAGACCGGAGAAATCAGATGGCATATTGCAGGTTGTATGTTTTTGGGAGCCTTCGGTTTGATTTGTGCACCGTTTATCCATACGGGGATTTTAAGTCTTATTTTTATCTCTATTACGGCAATCGGTGTATATTCGGCAATGGGGACCTGGTGGTCGGTGCCGACAACATTTTTGAGCGGTGCTGCGGCGGCGGGAGCTACGGCTATGATTAACTCCATAGCTAACCTGGGAGGATATTTAGGCCCCTATATGTTAGGTGTTATAAAACAAACTACGGGATCTACTGACGGAGGGTATTTCGCACTTGGCGGAATGCTGATTGTTTCCGGCCTTGTTATGTTAACGTTACCGAAAACACAGTCCGTAAGGTCAGCGGAAATGGTAACGGAAGAAAAACCGTATGTATCTGCAGACTTGAATGAAGGAGGAGATTTCTAATGGCAAGTGAACTGACCATGCCTCAACTCGGTCTGACTATGACGGAAGGAATCGTTTCACGCTGGCTTAAGGCGGAAGGCGATACGGTACATGCCGGTGATGAAATAGTCGAAGTGGAAACCGATAAAATTAATAATATTATAGAATCACCGGAAGACGGAGTATTATTAAAAATTATTGCCGGGGAAGGTGAAACTTTACCGGTAAAAGGCGTTCTCGGATATATAGGTAAAGCCGATGAGAAGATAGAAGCAGCGGCGAAAGTGTCTGAAGCGGACAAAACTATCGAAACATCAAACCGTGAATCGGCTAAAAAGACATGTAAAAAAAAGGTATGTGTCGAAGAGGGATGGGTACTGGCAACTCCTTATGCAAGGTATTTGGCACGAGAAAATAATGTCGACCTGCATCTGGTTTCGGGATCGGATTCTACGGGTCGTATTGTGGGAGATGATGTAAAATATTATTTGGAAGGTCATAAAATCAAAATTTCTCCTGTTGCCGCAAAAATTGCGGCAGAACACGGCATTGATACCGGCTTGATAGATGCTGAAAGACGGATCATGAAGTCTGATGTAATGGCTGTACTGAATCCTGAGGAAAAGGTTTCCGTTGCGGTTGTTGAGATTGCCAAAGATGAGGCGTCGGTGAACAAAGAAAAATTGAAAGGGATGCGTAAAGTTATCGCTCAACGCCTGACGGAAAGTTGGCAAAATACCCCTCATGTGCACCATACGGTAGAAATCGATATGACGGCGGCAAAGGGTTTAAAAGTATCTTTAGCCGACTCCGGCCGGAAAATATCCTATACCGACTTGATTATTAAAGCGTATAGCCGGGTTCTGAGAGAGTATCCGTCGGCTAATAATTGGCTTATTGACGATTATATTGTACATAATGATGAGATTTATATGGGCGTTGCGGTTGCGGTGGATAACGGATTGATTGTTCCCGTCATTAAAAACTCGGATATTTTGAGTCTTTCCGAAATACACGATGTAGTAGGGACGTTAGCGGATAAAGCGAGAAAAGGTTCGTTATCCCCTGATGAAATGAAAGGCGGAACTTCGACTATCAGTAATCTCGGAATGTACGGGTGCGATCACTTTACCCCTATCGTAAATCCGCCGGAAGCCTGCATTTTGGGAATATGCCGAACTGTTGACAAACCTGTAGTACGGAACGGAGAGATAGTAGCGGCTCCCGTTATGAATGCCGTTTTGGGGTATGACCATCGTATTATCGACGGAGCTGTGGCAGGAAGAATTACGGCGCGATTTAGAGAATATATGGAAAATCCGTTTCTTTTGTTGTAATCGGAAATGAGGTGAAAATATGGCTGTCGAACTTACAATGCCGCAATTAGGCCTGACGATGACGGAAGGTACCGTTTCGAAATGGCTGAAAAAGGCGGGAGATAAACTTAAGCAAGGGGACGAAGTCGTAGAGGTGGAAACCGATAAAATCAATAATATCATTGAGGCACCCGAGGACGGAGTCCTTATAAAAATCATTGCGGAAGAAGGCGCTATACTTCCCGTAAAGGGTATTTTGGGATATATCGGTAATGAGAATGAGGTCGTTGCCGAAGATAATAGTACAAAGCGGAATGTCGATACGGTTGAAGTCGTTGAAAAAAATATAGGTGATGATTCGAAGAAACGAATTGTCGTCATCGGCGGCGGTCCCGGAGGGTATGTTACGGCGATCAGAGCCGCTCAATTAGGTGCATCCGTATCACTCGTGGAAGAAAATAAGTTGGGCGGGACTTGTCTGAATGTAGGGTGTATTCCCACCAAGGCCCTGATTCATGCGTCAAGCGCATATGAAACTTTAAAACGAGATGCCGAATTACTCGGCATTCAGGTGTCTGCTCCGACAATTGACTGGAAAAAAACTTCGACTTATAAAGATTCCGTTGTAAATCGCTTGGTGAAGGGGGTCTCGGGACTTTTAGCCGCAAACGGAATTAAGGTATATAAAGGACATGCCGAGGTTGTAGATGCACATTGCGTTGAAGTTGACGGAGAAAAGATTGAAGCCGACTATATTATTATTGCTTCCGGGTCCGAACCCGTTTCCCTGAAGATTCCCGGTATCGATTCGAACGGGGTGATTGACAGCACCGGAGCATTGTCTTTGGAAGAATTGCCCGAATCAATGATTATCATAGGCGGCGGTGTTATCGGTATTGAATTTGCTTCCATGTTCGCGTCCGTAGGAGTGAAATGTACTATTGTGGAAGCCTTACCGTATATTTTACCGCCTATCGATAAAGAGATTGTGGAATCTGTACGTATCGACCTGGAACAGCGCGGAATCGAGGTTTTGGTGAACACTAAAGTGAAGGCCGTTATTGAGGAAAATGGGAAGCTGCGGGTTCAGGTAGACAGAAACGGCGAGGACGGGTTCATTACAGGCGATAAAATTGTGGTTGCAGTCGGGCGCAGACCTAAAACGGACGCGAAAGAACTTGAAAGAGTAGGGGTAAAGACGGAACGGGGAAGAATCGTTACAGATGATCGATTCCGCACTTCCGTGCCCTCCATATTCGCGATCGGCGATTGTAACGGCAAATTAATGCTTGCACATGCAGCTTCGGCACAAGGTGTGGCGGCTGTTGAAACTATTATGACGGGAAAAAGTCATTATTCCGACAAGGCTGTTCCGTCTTGTATCTATCTGGAGCCGGAAGTAGCAAGCGTAGGCATGAAAGAAGAGGATGTACAAGCTGCGGGAATTCCTTACAATGTCGGTAAATTTTCTTTGGCCGGTAACGGAAAGAGTCTTATTGAAAATGGCGGTAAGGGACTGATTAAAATTATTGCGGACAAAAAGTACGGAGAAATATTAGGTGTACATTTATACGGTCCGCGCGTCACGGAATTAATATCAGCATGCGTTTTAGCAATACAATTGGAAGCAACGGTTGACGAACTTATAGATTGCGTATGGGCGCATCCGTCCGTCAGTGAATCTATCGGAGAGGCAGCGGAGGCCGTGTGCGGTAATGCCATTCATTGGCCGCCTAAGTAACATGATGTCGAGTGTTCGGGGGGATAGGGGTGATTATCTCCTTCCCCCGAATATCTTTGGAGGTGACATTTATGTCTGCTCAACGTAATAAGCCCGAGTGGCTGAGACAGCGGGTTTGTAATGATGAAATATATAAAAATGTAAGAAAAATGATAGAAGGACTAAGTTTACATACCGTATGTGAGAGTGCGAATTGTCCGAATATAGGTGAGTGCTTCGGGAATAAGACCGCGACCTTTTTGATATTGGGCGGGGTGTGTACCCGAGCTTGTAAGTATTGTGCCGTTACCAAGGGACATCCCGAACTACTTGATGCCGGAGAACCGAAAAAACTCGCTTCGGCCGTGGCACAACTCGGTTTAAAACATGCGGTTATTACATCGGTTACACGTGATGATTTGCCGGACGGCGGTGCGAAACAATTCGCCGAATGTATTGATGCCGTTTATAAACAATGTCCGGATACGACGGTAGAAGTACTGGTGCCTGATTTCCAAGGAAAAACAGAGTCGTTGGATATCGTCTTGAATAGGAGACCTACGGTATTTAATCATAATATCGAAACGGTAAAAAGATTATTTCCGTTTATACGGCCGATAGGAAACTATGATCAATCATTGCGGATATTGAACTACGCACATAATTATGCCTACCGGCCGCTGGTTAAAAGTGGAATTATGGTCGGATTGGGCGAGACCATTGATGATATGGCGGAGACATTGAAAGAACTTTTTATGGCCGGAACGGATATAGTTACGATAGGGCAATATTTGCGTCCGTCCGATAAACATGTTCCTGTAGAAGAATATGTCTCCTTGGAAAAATTCAGAGAATATAAGGCATTAGGTGAGAAGATCGGCATTCCGTATGTCATAAGCGGTCCGCTTGTAAGAAGTTCGTATAAGGCCGGCGTAGCGGTAAACGAATATGATAAAAAGTACGGTAGTTGCGGTGAGAGAAAGAGTAGTTAATCTTATACTTGCAGGTGATATATTATGAAGTATTTGGTAGTGGAATCAACCAATCCTTATCACAACTTGGCGTTGGAAAGCTATTTATTTGAAAAAAAAGAGGATGACTATTTGTTACTGTGGCAGATAGAGAATTCTGTTTTAATCGGGAAAAATCAGAATACCGTAGAGGAAATTAATCAACAATTTGTTCTGGAACACGGGGTGCACGTACTGAGGAGAATAACCGGCGGCGGTGCCGTATATCATGACTTGGGAAATCTGAATTTTTCTTTTATTATTAATAAACGGGATAGTGAAGATTTTAATTTTCGCGTTTTTGCCGAACCCGTGTTAAAGACGCTGGAAAAAATAGGGTTGCACGGAGAGTTTTCAGGGCGAAACGATCTTCTTCTGGATGGGAAAAAATTCTCGGGTAATGCCCAGTGTATGAATAAAAACAGGTTGCTTCATCATGGCTGTGTGATGGTTGATGCGGACTTTGATTATCTGCATAATGTGTTAAAAGTAAATGAAAAAAAATATGAGTCTCGCGGGATTAAATCAGTCAAAAGTCGAGTAACTTGTATCAATAAGTATTTAGATAAACCTATAGCCGTAAGTGAATTCAGGGATAGATTATTGGAAGAAATATTGGTGAATTCTCCTACTATGGAACCTTTGGAATTAACGGAATTTGACGAGGAAGAGATACAAAAGATTCAAGCGGAAAAATTCCGGGCTTGGGGATGGAACTTCGGATATTCGCCTAAGTATAATCTTCGTAAAGAAAAAAAGTTTTCGGCAGGATTAATAACCATTTGTTTATTGGTAGATAAAGGATTGATTACCGATGCTCATATATTCGGAGACTTTTTCAGTCATGCCGATATTAGGGATTTTTCCTGTAAGCTTCGCGGCCTCAGAATGGATGAGGCATTATACGAAAATATAAGGAGGCTCATGCCGGAAAGGTATATACATGGGATTACGGCGAGACATATATATGATTTGATTGTTTGTTGATAATATAAAATCAGTATAATTTGAGATTTGTAAATTTATTAACTCAGTTTTTAAAAATAGCAGAGGTCTGAACGAGAGTGTTACTTACGTTCAGACCTCTTTGTGTTATACCGATATACAGGAAATAATACCTTGAGCAAGACGATTGCTTCGGTGATTTTTAAGAAGTAATACAGTTATTCATTGTGTTGTTTTCGTAACAAAAGTGATAAAATAATGACATATATTGCATGGGTTGAGTAGTCAACTTTATATACGGAAGACGGCAGTTGAAGAGGTTAGGTACGCGGTAATAGGCGGAAGCGTTTCTTGTCTTCGTTTTTTTCATTGCGATGAATGTTGTGGCGGATATGAAAGCAGGGGATTCTAATGAATAAGGATGAAAAAAATAAGCTCGAATTTCACGACAGGATAGATATGGTTGTTCATAATGACCGACTCAATCGTTTTAACGGCAGGCAAGGGCACGGGTTTGCCGCAGAGCAGGGGAATACGTTAATAGACAAGGTACACGGGCGGGATGCCCGCATTGTAGGCGACGATAATGCAAAGAACGGAGCCGACAGAATGGTAGACGGGAGGCTTATTCAGACAAAGTATTGCAATAATGCAAAGGCCTCTGTTGAAGCAGCCTTTAAGAACGGACAAATACGTTATGTCGACGCTAACGGAAATGCCATGCAAATCGAAGTTCCTTCCGATCAGTATGATGAGGCGGTTCGTATTATGGCGGAAAAAATAAGACAGGGTAAAGTGCCCGGTTGTACGGACCCCGCCAAGGCGAAGGAACTTGTCCGTAAAGGTAATGTAACGTATAAGCAGGCCATGAATATTGCTAAGGCAGGGACTATAGAGTCTCTTACATTCGATGCGGCTAACGGTCTGGTAGTCGGAGCCGGTGCGGCCGGGATATCGGGGACTATCGTTATGGCTCGGGCATTATGGGACGGCAGAGACCTTGACGAGGCTGTGGATATGGCCGTTTATGCGGGAATTCAGGCCGGAGGAACTGCATTCGTTACGTCTCTCGTATCGGCACAGCTGGTTAAGACCGGTCTGAATCAAATGCTGTTGGAGCCTTCAATCGCGTTGGTCAAGTTATTGCCGAGCGATGTAAGACATGCCTTGGTTAAGGTTTTGCGTAACGGGGCGCCTCTTTACGGCGGTGCGGCGACTAATAACTTAGCTAAGTTGCTGAGGACCAATATTATGGTCGACGTTGTGGCGACCTTGGTGCTATCGGGGAAGGATATCGGTCATTTTATAAACGGTAAGATTTCGGGAAGACAGCTTTTTAAAGAGATGACAACCGTGGCTTCAAGTGTATCCGGAGGAACCGGGGGAGCTTATGCGGGCGGTGCGGCTTTGTCCTTTTTAGGACCTGCCGGCACGATTGCCGGAGGGATTTTAGGAGGAATTGTAGGCGGCTTTTTATCATCTACATATGCACGGAAACTTTTGGATAAATTTATAGAAGATGATGCCGTTGTGTTGACAAAAATTGTTAGAGACCGTTTTAGCGTTCTGGCGGAAGATTACCTTTTAAGTGAGGCCGAAGCGGATTTGATCGGCGATGTATTAAAAATTTGTCTTACGCACGGGAAGTTACTTGAAATGTATGCTTCAGACAACAGATATGAGTTTGCCGATAAAATCATTATTGAATCTATTGACTCTGTTATTTGTTGGCGTACACGAGTCATAGTACCCGATCGGAGAATATTGGCCGAAAGGACGGGTCACGTTATCTCGGGACTTGAGTCGGGAACTTTCAGTATCAGGGATGCCGCTAAGGTAAATCCGCAGAAGATTACCGAGAAATTGTTAGGACGACCCGTATCCGAATTTGCGGCTAAAAAGGCCTGGTATGTAACGCAACAGTTTAACAGTGTCGGAGTGCAGGGGGAAACGGTTTTACGGCAAATGCAGGCTGATGAAAAGAACTTTTCTCGTTATTTGGCTCAACGCTCTATGCGATCTGCAAATGGAATAGCCGGCGGGGGGAGTCCTGAAGCTCGTGAGTTTAACCGATTACTGGATGAGTTGGGAGGAAAATAATAATTACAGTTCGTAAATAAAACGGGTAAGAAATGCGGAGGAATTAAGATGAATGAATTGAAGCTTATTGATGAAAGTCTTATCACTTTAGATGAAAGAAACGAGATTTCGGCGGAGATTGATTCTGTTATTGCCGGTTGCGGAAATAACAGACAGGAAATAAATCGTCTGGCATTTGCCGGTATCGCATGCCTTACCGAAGCGGAGGAGAAGCAAACCGCATTAAATAACAAAACGGGGTTGCAACGATTTATAGGAAGTATAACGGGAACAAATCACAAGCTGGAAAAAACAATCGGCGGAAATCTGGTTAAAGCACAGTATGCAGCCCAGCAGGCACTGATAAAATTAGCGGAACAAAACAGGATGTCTTTTGAACTCATCGCGGCAGTCAATAATAAATTGAATTGTCAGGTCATGAGAATCGACTCGGAAATTGACGGGGTAAAACAAGATGTAAATAATATCTATAGAGGGTTAAACGGGTTTTTAAAGACGTATCAAAGCCAATTGGTTCAGACCGAGTTCCGCTTGAAAAAATTAGAAGGAGAAGTAGAGTTGCTAAAATGGGCGCAGTCCATTGAGTATCAAATGCTGGACGGTATTCCTTACAGTGAGTTGGATGATAACGCTAAGACCGGTTGTCTGATTCGTGATTTTTATGAAAAGTCACACGGGAAATGGAATTTGAGTGATTTACTTTTGCTCAAATCCACCCTGAAGGATATAGGACTTTCGCCGAATGATGAAATTAACTATCTAGATGCGTTGGTGGCAATTCATGACTATAAACTTTTGGAAGATGCATTATCAGGAAAATCTATAGAAGTGGATGAGTATGTACCGCTTACGGCAACGGTTGTATTAGATAAGTTAAACCGCTTGGAAACGGATGAAAGAAATCTGGTCAGCTTTTGTAAACGGCATATAGATAAGAGGTCAACAGATAAAGAAATTCGTAATGAATTGGTGGAATTATATTTAAAAGACGAGTTGGCAGCGAATGTAAACAGTTCCGTATCTCGATTCGACTTTATCCTGGAATTGCTTTTTAATTTAAGTGAAATGAATCGCAGTGATCCCGGTGATTTATTACAGAGAGGGCTGGCCTATGAAAATGGGGATGGTGTTGAGCAGAATTTTACTCATGCAGCAGATTTGTATAAACAGGCAGCAGATTTGGGGAATGCTAAGGCTAGGTACTTGTTGGGGATGCTGTATGCATTCGGTAAGGGTGTAGAGATAAATGATTATAAGGCTAAAGAATGTTTTGAAAATGCTGCAATTGCCGGCGATATCGAGGCTATGGGGTGGCTTGGATACAGTTACTATATGGGAATGGGGATAGAGCAAAATTATAGTAAGGCTAAAGAGTGGTGGGAAAAGGGAGCAGAAAGTGGTGATGAAAACTCTGTATACGGTATGGGACTGCTCTACGAGAATGGGTGCGGTGTAGAGCAGAGTTATAGTAAAGCCAAAGAATGGTATAAGAAGGCTGCAGAAAATGGAAATAAGCATGCTATGTTCCGAATCGGAATTTTGTATCAAGACGGAGCCGGTGTAAAGCAGAGCTATAGTAAGGCTAAATCATGGTTTGAGAAAGCTGCCGAACATAATGATGGAGAAGCGATGAATAAGCTTGGAAAGATGTATTTAAACGGTGACGGTGTAGGAACAAGTTACAGCAAAGCTGTAAAGTGGTTTGAGAAGGCTATGGAATATGATTGTGTAGATGCTGTGTTTAATCTGGGTTATTGTTATGAAAATGCGAAAGGAGTAAAACAGAGTTATTCTGCTGCAAAGAAATTGTATGAAAAAGCCGCTAATTTAGGAAATGAAGAGGCAATCGAAGCCCTGGATCGTCTGAACGCTTAGAAGTCGAATCATATCAGCAGAGGGGGTTTAATAAGATGAATAATTTACAACTTGTTGATGAAAAACTTGTAACCATAGATGATAGAAGTGATTTTGAAGCACAGATAGATTCGGTTATTGAGGCACATAGGGCTAATCGGCAAGAAATTAATCGTTTGGGGCTAAGCTGTATTGCCTGCTTGACCGAAGCAGATGAACGGCAGAATGAGTTGAATAATAAGGGCGCTATTGAGCAGCCTGTGGGACTCTTTACCGGAAATAATCGAAAGGTGGAACGGAAAATTAGTGAAAATCGTGTCAATGCCCAATACTTGGCTCAGCAGACATTGAAAAAGTTGGCGGAACAGAATTTACTGTCTTTTGATCTGTTGGTTGCCGTTAATAACAAACTTAATTTCCATGTAAAACAAATTAACGATGAAATAGAAAATATATATCACGGATTAAATAAGTTTTTCAAGCGGTATCAGAGCCAAATGATTCAGATCGAAGTTCGGCAGGACAAGGTGGAACGGAATTTAAATTTGCTGACTTGGTCGAGTTCTATCGAGTATCAGATGTTCAATGATCTTCCTTATTTGGAGCTCGATCCTTTGAGCAAGACTGTGTGTGTAGCGAGGGACTTTTATGAAATTACTAAGGGTGAATGGAGTTTTTCGGATTTAATTTTGATAAAAAGCGTGTTACTGCAACTGTCGCTGACACCGGGGGATACAATAAATCTGTGGGATTCTATATTGATTGTACAGGATTCCGATGCTTTACGAATGAAGTTATTGGGAAATACAGAGCCGGTTATTACCGATTCAGTTACGGGAAACGGGTTGATTATTCTGGAATCGATGTATAAATTAAGTCGCTTCAGAAATGAAGATAAATATCAAGTTTCTGCCTGCAACGAAATACTGCGGGCAAAGAATGTGAACGTATCGACAGGCGAGCTGGTTAATGCTTTGAGCAGATCTTATATTAACACTGTCAATAAGATTAATATTGACGTAGGCATTTCATACTTCAATTTCGTATTTGAATTGTTGTTTAATTTGAAAGAGGGAGCACAGTTTATAACAACGAGAGAAAATTTGTTGTTGGCCGCGAAAGATGACGTTGAAAAGACGGAGTCAGTCGGTACGGCTGAATCTTCTTTGGAAGCGGAGGAGGAGTACCTGGATCTGGACACTATTGCAAGGGCATATTTAGATTATTGAAGTAGAATTATGCCGACGGCGATAAGTCCGATAGCTTTTATTTGGCTACATACTGTCTGTACGGATTAGGTACGAAGACGGATTACGAGATTGGTTTTGACTTTATTAGTAAGGCTGCAGAGGAGGACAATAAGGACATATATTTTCTGACAGGGAAATTGTATTATGCCGGTCGGGATGTAATGAGGATACGAAAAAAGCATAAAATACCTCTATAAAGCTACGGAAGAACTTTCCGATAAGTACGTTAGAGAGCTGGATTTTAATGAATTGGCATTAAAGTATAAGGACAAAGATATCAAGGAGTCTACCCGGGTTCTTTATTTATGACAATTTAACCGGTGATGATAGAACCTAGTTTGGATGAAGCTATTATTTAGAAGTTTTTAATAAAATATTAGGAGCAGTGTTATAGGATTTTTTAGAACTAGGCGACTAGATAATTAAATATAAAATATTATAAGGATTTTATGATTTAGATTAGTCTACAAGTAAAATAAATAGAATGATTTCTATAAACCATTAATAACATTTAGAAATAATATGAGATTAATTAAATTGTATTTCAAAGGAGCAGTATTATGCGATTTGATCTTGAACAGGAGATAGAAAAAAAATATTTGCCGAGATTTTCTTGGGGAAGACTTATTGGAGGAAACCTTTCTGTCATTGTCAGCTTTATAGACTACTGCAGGAGCGACAACAAGTTGGAAGGGCAAGAGTATGCCCGTGAATTTGCGGCGTCATTATATTCAGGAGTTATAAAAGAACTGAGGGATTCTGTAAAAGAAATTGATGCGACAGACGATAGGGATGAATCTAAGTTTAACAAACATATTGAGATATTAAGAATGGAATATAACGAATATAAAAAAGCAAATGAATTACTAAATCATAAAATATCACAAGCACTTTCAAGGATGGACGACTCTTATTATAAAAAAATTAATCTTTGTGATGGAACGTCTATCACGGCTGCTCTTGGGCACTGTATTATGAAGAATGACCGCTATTATATCCGTATCCGTGAGAGTTTAGATGACAAAATGGAGAAAAAACGGAAGAAGTATTTTTTAATGGAAATTGATAAATGTATTTCCAACTGTGAGAAAATAATTTCTGAACTTGAAAAAGAGAGGGAAGAAAAATTAAACAGATACAAGGGATACAAAGCCTATAGATCTCAAAAGATTAATGAATTGTCCGATATCGTTAAGCAGGAACGAAATAAGTATACTAATAATCTTGCCAAATACAGAATTATTTGTATTAGGGAAAGTAGGTAGATAACTATGGATGAATTTGATAAGGCTTTAGCAGATTATTCTGATTATCGAAATAATCGCAGTCAAATGAAGAGAGAGACAAAGAGACTTCTGGAACGGCTTGATAAGGCTAAAAAGTTTATGGATGAGACTCCCCAAAAACTGAGAAATTATGAACGTGAATTTGATGAGAAAACAGGGTTGAACGCATTTGAAATTAAACTTTTATTTGTTGTTGCCGGATTGCAAGTATTACGGCAATATTGGTTTAAGTTCCCAATTAGACTAAACGACCAAGATGCGGCTAAATCTACTGACGGATATATGAAAACTCACTCTAATCGAGTTCACAAGTATTATAATCCCGGCTTGGAGGAAATCATTACTAATCCGGTTCCTTTTGATGCTAATATAGGTTCTGATGGAGCGTTAAAAGGAGGCGGGAAACTGGGACATCGTGTGAAGACTTTAGGGCATGATCCTATTTTAGGATTGATTTTTGGTACGGCTAATATTGCTACTGCTACTTTAACTACGAATGAGTTTAAATCCTATCATATTAAAACCAGAGATGGAAAAGATGTGTTTGCGGAACGGGCCGATACTTCGATGGTATTGACAAAGACTATTGAGAAATTATTAGGTCCTAAACAAGAAAGAGAAAAGGTAGCAATTGCCTTCGTAAAAGAACTGGTTCATTTGAAATCCGATATGTATACTAAGAATGGCTTACCATTGCCGGGGATTAGTATTATAGATGCTAAATTAGCATCTAAACTTTCTGATTATGGTTTTGATTTCGCTAATATTTCCAATATAACGCAACAGGCTACATGGGCATCATTTATTAATTATTTGACGGCTATCTATCACTATAGCTTTTATGATGGAACAATAAGCGAGGATTTATATGAAGTAAAGACAAAAAAAATTATAATGTATTCAGGAGCACTATCGAGTTTGGTTAATGTAGCCGTAGTTGCAATAACTAAAGACATTAAACGATTAGATATCGGAGGAATTGGTGTTGCTGTTTATACTATCCTTAAAGACAGAGAACGAATTAGGGAGATTAAACGAGATTATGTGTTAGGAAATTATGATAATGAATTAAAATCATTATAGATTTTAAATTAAAATGTATTTTAATGCAATGTTATTAATGGTTTAAGGTTTTGTAATGGGCGATGAAGTTAGTATAGAATCGTGACTTTATCACTATTTTTATGGAATAAAGACACATTGGTTATTATATGTTATAGGAATTACGGATTAAGTCTTTGTTCATTTGTTTTCGTATTATTATGGAAAGTTATTAGACTATGATTTGATAGGGTCAATTAAACTCTTCTGTCGGTATTCATACATTTGCTCCAATAAGTCCTTAAGGAGATGATAATGTGAGTAAATCAAAATTTGCTTGTGTTTGGATAGTTATCATACTCACCTTCCTTTGTATTACCACAGCATTTGCCAACATTGACACACAGACGGCTTCTATTGTGTCGAAGTTACAAGGCCAGTGGTATGACGAGAACGGGAATGTAGCTCTGGATTTTGAAGGGAATACGGTGAATGGTTGTCCCATTGTGGGGGCTTATCATCCTGCCGGAGGCAGTGGTGATTTTAGTTGTACGCTTCGGATCATCGAAAATGAAAGCTATAAAGACTTATTTCTTATTTGTTCCCATGTAGGAAAGCCGGACTATCATTCCCATATTATTTTGAATGGAGCATATGGTGATGCTTCTAAGGGAGCTATGCTTCTTAAAACAAAGACGGCTCAGTATTATGAAACGGTCGGCGGTATCGGTATTGACATGCCGGTTAAAGAGGTTATAGCTAAATACGGTGAACCGGATATGAGGCAAATATGGCGGAAGACGCCCGGAGAGTATTTGTGGAAGTACAATCGTATGGGCTTGGAGTTGGTTATGCGATATGACCGAGTTGATCGGATTCGCATCTTAAAAAACGGCAATCGGCGTTTTGACAGGACGGGCTTTAACTGTGCCAATGCCCCTTATGAGTTCCAAGAGGTTTACGGGGTTAGATATGCCCCCGGAGCCGGACCGTTCGGGAGTTTCGAAATAGGACATGGAGAATGTATGTGGTTTGATGAATATCCTGATTGTATAGAGTTGTCGACTTGTTGTAATTAATATGTCGGGCTATTGGAGTGGAAGATAGTACAAAGTTGTACTTTATTCATGTCAGGAGGATGCAGATGTCAAAGGATCCGGAGTCTCAGTTATCTCAGAAAAAATTTGCCATGAAAGTTAAGTGGCTCGACGCCGGGTGGATGTTTGTTGATGTTACCGTAAACGGAAAGACATTTGAGCGAATGTTTGATCAAGATATCAGCGACCCTACTATTAACCTGATGGAAACGTATCTGGCCATTCGGGATTATACGGAAGGCGGTAAGAACGTTCTTTTGAGAGATAATAATATTTATTGGATGTGGGACGACAGGACAACTTTTTATGCTCATATTGTTCGAATGGATGATGACTGCTATAAGATCTCCATTGAGGATGATGAGTTTCCAAAAGAGGATGCAGTGCTTAGTAAGACCGAGTTTTTGGCGGCTCTGGATGATTTTTTTCAGAGCATTTTAGATAATCCGGGGTTTCCGTACCAGTATCCGGTGGGAACAGAAGCGGATGATGATACCCTGGATAAGGCTGAACAGATGTATCGGTCCATATTTGAGTTGTTGCCGGAAGAAGTACGTCATGAGGATGACGTTTATTACGGAATAAAAAGCATTTGTATTAATGCCATGGTTAAAGTTTATCCCGAGGCACAGGCCTATGCCGATGATTATCGAAAAATGTTGGAAACTTATTCCATTCCCAAGCGGTGGGAACGATGGAAGTAGATTTTACAGTAGGAATATTTCCACACAAAAAAAATCCCGGTCGGATTCAATCCGAACGGGATTTTTACTGCCCATTAGGCCTCCTAACCGAGCAGTATGGCGTTCTCCATATGTATTGGGTCTATGTGGAAGATTCCCAAGTCTACAATGGTGGTGCGAGCTGACCCTTGATTAAGCAAAGGGAAGACATCGTTTCAGGTGGTCTGCCGGGATTTGCACGTAGCGGTCTTCCTTATCCAGGACTTCGATCATGCCGTTGTTCCAGAAGGTGGAGAGGCGGAGTTTTCTGCCGCTTTCCAAGCAGAAGGTAATGTTTTTAATATACGAGGTCAGACCGTAGGGCAAGGTCATGTTACAGGCTCCCGTAAATTCGCAGGCCGCTTCTTCAAAGGTTTGTTCTTCAATGAGGCAGTCGACGATGGTGTCTCCTTGTAGGCCTGAAAAGAGTTCTTTGGCCAGGTATTCTTGCTCCAGTTCTTCTTCGGAGGCTCCGTAGTAGTGCGTCGGAATGGAGTCTTTGCCCATGTAGACGGTTGAGGATTCGGTGAAGTCGATTTCAAATTTTCCTTTGTCCGTCACAAGGACTATGGGACAGAGGTACCAGTTCATAATGAGGTTAAAGTGGTCGACTCCGCATAGACAGGCATCGACGTCGATGGAGGTTTTATTTTCCGGATGGCGTTTGTGCGTACAAAAATGGGATATAGAGTAACCGTCTATGGGACCGACGCCGAAGCCCACAGTGGTGATTTCTTCAATGGTCGCCCCCATGAGGCCCAAGTGATGACAGTATTTTTTAAAAACGTCGGCCTCTTGAATAACCGGAGCCGCCCATTCATATTTTGAAAATTCCCTGCTCATAAAGCCTTGTGCACCCTCTCTCAGTCGTAGGTTGTGTTCGTTAATAAACCGTTGCATATCGTCCATGTCAGCACTCCCCTTGTAAAAGTAGTACGTACTAAACGAATTTTTGTAATTTCATCATAACATAATAATTTTTAAAGGACAAACAAATATATTGCTAATGAGTTAAAGTATATTGCATACAAAGTATTAGAACTCTTTAAATCAGGGTTTTAATACTTTGTATAGGGAGTATTCAGTATATGCTTGCCTTAGAATTATTCGGGCTGTGATATAATAGTTACTACATGTCAGATCTAATGGTTGTATGGTGTTTCGGTTAGGGGGATAAATGATGAAGACCGGCTATGATTTATTAAACGATCCGTTTTTGAATAAGGGCACGGCATTTACCATTGAGGAACGTATAGAAAACGGGTTGGTCGGGTTGTTACCGCCTCATGTACAGACTCTTGAAGAGCAGGCTAGGCAAGCGTACGAACATATTTGCCGCAAGGATGCGGGTATTGAAAAGCGGCGTTTTCTCATGCAGTTGTTTGATACGAATCGCACCTTGTTCTATAAGGTATTTAGCGAACACGTAGTCGAATTCATGCCTATTGTGTACGATCCGGTTATTGCCGAAAATATTGAAGAATACAGTGAGCTTTTTGTAAATCCGCAAAATGCCGTCTTTTTGTCTGTCGACGAGCCGTCGCAAATTGAAGAGTCCTTGAGAAGCGGGGCAGAGGGCAAAGATATTCGTCTCATTGTCGTATCTGATGCGGAAGAAATCCTCGGTATCGGTGACTGGGGTACGAACGGTGTTGATATTTCCGTCGGTAAGCTTATGGTGTATACGGCTGCCGCCGGCGTTAATCCCGAACAGGTTTTGCCGGTTATTCTAGATTGCGGCACCAATCGTCAGTCCCTTTTAGACAATCCGCTATACCTGGGAAATCATCAAAAGCGTGTAACAGGGCATGATTACGACGTATTTTTAAATACTTTTGTGGAAACGTCGGAACGGCTCTTTCCGAAGTTGTACTTACATTTTGAAGACTTCGGCAGAGACCATGCGGCGGCTCTATTACAAAAGTATAATAAGACCTATCCCATATTTAACGATGATATTCAGGGGACGGGGATTATTACGCTCGCCGGTATTTTAGGAGGCCTCGATATTTCCCGAGAAAAGTTAACGGACCAGGTGTACATGTGCTTCGGTGCCGGTACGGCCGGTTGCGGTATTGCTCACCGCGTCTATGCAGAAATGGTAGAACAGGGTCTTTCCCTTGAAGAGGCAAAAAAACGTTTTTATCTTGTCGATAAACAGGGCCTTCTTTTTGATGATACGCCGAATCTTACGCCGGAACAACGAGAGTTTACTCGTAAACGCGATGAGTTTTCTAATGCCCATGAATTGACGAATTTGGAAGCTGCCGTTAAGGCGGTGAGTCCGACGATTCTTGTGGGTACGTCGACAGTTCCCGGAGCCTTTACGGAAGGTGTTGTTCGACATATGGCCAAAACGACGAAACGTCCTTTCATCTTCCCGTTGAGCAACCCGACAAAGCTGGCAGAAGCCAAGGCGGCAGATCTCATTGAGTGGACAGAAGGTCGCGGCCTTATTGCTACGGGTATTCCTGCCGAACCGGTTATGTATAAGGGGATTATGTATTATATCGGACAGGCTAATAACGCCCTCATTTATCCCGGCTTGGGTTTGGGTGTCATGGCAGCAGAGGCCAAGTTGTTGACGGATGAAATGATTTCCGCAGCCGCTCATGCGTTGGGAGGAATTATAGATGTAAGGCAACCCGGTGCGGCCACCTTGCCGCCGGTAGATAAACTCACGGAGTTTTCCCATACTGTGGCCGTAGCGGTAGCAAAAGAAGCCGTACGGACAGGGCAGAGCGATTTGAGTGAAGAAGAGGTTTTGCATAACGTGGATGCCTTGAAATGGGTTCCTGAATACAAATAAAAGCACGTAAGCAAAGGAGGCATCTCGTTGAGATGCCTCCTTTATGTATAGATTCTTATTTATAGAATATGTCAAAGGTCAGACTCGTCGACGTATTGTCGTTATGGTATTGGGTAATGACGATCAGGTAATCGTCGGTATTCAAGGTGACGGCTGTATTTTCATCGCCCGCCGGAATTTGTTCTTCTATGATTTCCGGTATGTTGTATGTCTGCAATTGTCCGTCAGGCAAGGTAACCGTCAGGTTCTTGCCCGATTCGTCCAAGGCCAGTGTGTAGTCGCCGAAGGTACGAGAAGCTTTGCGAACCTGCTTGTTGAAGAAAAAGACGTTGTTTAAATTCGCCTCCGTATACGACGCAATATGATAAGAAATAGCGGATTCTCGTCGCGGCGTCAGATTGGTTACCTTGCCTTTCTTGTCACCGGTCGGAGTATGACCGGCGGTATAAGATTCGTCTTCCGATTCGCTCTGAGTCGATTCGGCATCCTTTTCGAATTGGCTGCTTATGGAGAAATGAGGGATATAGGTATCTCCTTCGTGAGTGTAGGTGACGAAACGGATGAAAGAGGTGTAACCTACGAGGGGCATGAACATAATGAGACCCATGACAAGGGCGAGAAGTTTCGTGTGAGCTCCCGGTCCTGTTTTACGAATGAGCAGGTAGAGGTTGTGAATGAGAAATGCGCCGTTAAAGAGGATGATGTAAACGGCTCCCAGGATGAGAGATGAATCGACATAGACTCGCTTAACGGTAAGGATAAGGCAAAGGGCCGTAAGGGCCGAGAAGAGGATGAGTATGAGGGGACGTTCGGGGATGGTTGCTTTAATGCGAAAACCGGCTAAAAAGAATAGATAGTACAAGGTAACGTAAGGATAGTAGGTATACAAAAAGCGAGCATCCGGTCGCACGTCGATAAGGATTAAAAACAGATAAATGACGGCTAGGGTTCCCGAAAAGAAGGTGAACTTAGGCACGACGGTTTTAAAGATAAAGGTGTAGAGTTTGCCCGGTTCGGAGGGGCCGGATTCATACGAAAAGAGGACGATGAAGAAGACCAGGGTCCACAAGGTGGGGGTGAGATGACCGGTAATGAAGGTAATAGGGAGGCTTTCGGGAAAAATGAGGGCGACAAATAAAAGGATGACGGATAGCAAGGTGTTGATGAGTATGGCTACGGCGCCTGCTTTGATGAACTGCAGAAAGCGTCCGTAAAAAGCCGAGGTCGGGTTATTCGTAGCATCCAGGGTCAAGTATCGCAAGACGGTGACAAAGAGCCAGAGAGCCGCTAAGTTAAGGCATAAGGCGGAAACGCCCGTATTGTCCAGGGTTACAGCTACAGCGTAGGCGATGATCGAAATAACGGCGGCAAATACCGTGGCGATAGTTCTGAAACGGTTATTGCGTAGAACATAGGTCTGTACAAGAAGGGCCGGGCTGCATAAGAGGATAAGTACTGAACGGACGTAGGGCTCTGTCGTAGGGATGTTGGAAATGAATCCTGAAAATAAAAGGATCAGTATATACAGCAGGGGGTCCTGTTTAAATAATTGATATAGGTGAGAGCTCGCTTTTTGAAGTTTAGCTTTTAACATACGTACCTCCGCAACATAGTGGTAATGATATTATATACTATATCCTGCAAGCAAGGGAATCGGACAGATACGGTCGTTATATCTATAAGGGTTTCACAGACTACCGTGTCTTGATATAATAGAATCATAATGATGTATAGGAGGTATAAGATGAAAAAGAAACTTATTGCGGCCATGTTAGCCGTTTCTATCGGTACGGCTTCTTTCGGCGCCGTTCTTCCCGTAGAAGCCATCGGCTTGGGCGGTATGATTAAAGGCGGAGCTATCGGTCTTGTCATCGATAAATACGGCAGTTCTATTAACAGCTTTTTGAATAAATTATTGAACCAGAAAAATCTCGGTACTACGTATGCGACGAAGGTGGTTCCTATTGTCAGCATCGGCAACGGCAGTCGTGTCGGTGCCGCTCAGGTTACGGGACCGACGGCGGAAGTAGATCAGGTAAAGGCCGTAGCTCAGGTAGAAGGCAGCTTTAATAACATAGCTCGTGTTAAGGGTCTTGTTCCCGTAAACAGTGCCAATCCCGTCGGAGCTTCACGCATTCAGGGCGTAGGCGTTTCGGCGATTATCGATTTAAAAATCTAATTTCCTGCGGGAAAAATGAGGTGTATCGTGGCTAAAGAATATTATGAACTTCACGTGGCAGGCTGTACGAGACAGTTGCCGATTTTAAATGTTACGGACAGTCTGGCTATTGCCGGTTTTGTCATTCTCGGCGACACGGAGCTGACCGTCAATACGGCTAAGGAGCTGGCGGCTAAGCTTCCGGCCGAAGCGGATATGATTATGACGGCCGAAACAAAGGGGATTCCCTTGGCAGCCGAAATGGCCCGGATTCTCGGCATGCCTCACTATATTGTGGCGCGCAAGAGCATTAAGGCTTATATGGAAAATCCCCTTATTGTAGACGATGAATCGATTACGACGAAGGGAAAACAGATCCTCTGCCTTTCCGATGCGGATGTAGAGCTTATTAAGGATAAGAAAATTGTCATTGTAGATGACGTTATTTCTACGGGCGGTTCTTTGAAGGCCCTGGAAGAGTTGGCTGAAAAGGCCGGTGCCGAAGTCATCGGCAAGGCGGCTATTTTGGCTGAAGGGGATGCGGGCAAACGGACGGACATTATTTTTCTGGAAAAGTTGCCCCTTTTTGAAGCCCGTTAGGGCTTGAGCGGGAAGTGGTACCATGAAAACGCTGACACTTGAAGACATGCGTCAATTAAGCACGATGACGAGGGCTGAACGCCAGGCTCATTCGTGCCGTGAATCGCGGCTGGACGGATTGAATCTCGACGGCTTGGATTTGTCGGGCCTGGATTTTTCGTGGTCCGACTTTCGCCATGTATCTTTCGTAGGGGCTTGTTTGCAAGATACGGATCTTTCCGATACGCTGTTTACCGATTGCTCTTTGGCCGGTGCCGACTTATCGGGTGCCGACTTGCACGGAGCGGCCTTGCGAGGTTGCGACTTGAATCATGCAGTCATTAAAGGGGCCAACTTATACCGGGCCAACCTGGAAGGTGCTCGATTGGACGGTATTGTAGATGATGAGAAGACTCGATTTTTTCGTCTTTATTGTCCCCAAAAGGGACCTTTTTTGGCGTACAAGAAGTGTTTTAACGACCTTCTTGTCACCTTGTTGGTACCTGCCGACGCCAAGCGTACCTCCGCTACAGGTAAGACCTGTCGCTGTAATAAGGCCAAGGTCCTAAGTATTAAGAGTTTTGACGGAAAGACGTCGTATAAAGAGGCCATGTCCTTGGTGGACCCCAAGTTTATTTACCGCGTCGGACAATGGATGGAAGTAAAGAATTTTAATGAAGACCGTTGGTACGACTCGACGACGGGCATTCATTTTTGGTTGACGCCGGAAGAGGCGAAGGCTTATTAAGGAGAAGGTATGCATATTATTGCGGCAGTAGACGACAGTATGGGACTCTTGTTCAACAACAGGCGACAGAGTAAAGACAGCGAATTGATTAGGCGTATTATAAAAGAATACGGGACGAATTTGTACATTCACCCCTTTTCTGCCGATTTATTTGAAGATTCGGAAGCGGTTCTTACGTGCGACGAGAATTTTCTTGAAAAGGCCGGCGAAGATGCGTATTGTCTTGTTGAAAATGTATCTGTAAAGCCTTTTGTCGACTCGGTTCAATCTGTTGTTTTATATAAGTGGAACCGTGCTTACCCGGGTGACTTTTTCTTTGATTTGCCCTTAGAAGGGGTATTTACCGTAACGAAGCAAACGGATTTTGTCGGCACGTCTCACGATGATATTACGCAAGAGGTATATACGAGATGATAAAGAAAAAACTTACTGCCTTACTGGCGACCCTGTTGGTAATCGTATCGTTAGCCGGGTGCGGCTCTAATCCGGTCGAACCGAAGGCGGAAAAGGCGGCACCTGCAGCCGCTGTTTCAGCACAAAACGAGTCGGGGCGCAATGTTGTCGACTTGTCGACCTTGCCGCCTTTTAGCGGGAAGCCCTATGTGGTCATTAACAACAATGAGCCGTCTTTTTCCCAAGAGGATATGAAGACGACATCTGTCGAGCGATACAGTGATCTCGATCCGTTAGGGCGGTGCGGTCCGGCCTTTGCCGATATCGGCGAAGATTTGATGCCTACGCAAAAACGCGGTCCTATCGGTTCCGTCAAACCCAGCGGTTGGCAAACGGTTAAATATGATAACGTAGACGGAAAATACTTATATAACCGCTGTCACCTTATCGGTTATCAGTTGACGGCGGAAAATGCAAATCCGAAGAATCTCATTACAGGTACGCGCTATTTGAACGTGCAAGGCATGCTTCCTTTTGAAAATATGGTTCATGACTATATTAAGGAAACGCACAATCATGTGCTTTATCGGGTAACGCCCGTCTTTGAAGGAAAGAATCTGGTGGCAAGGGGAGTGCAAATGGAAGCACTCTCTGTAGAAGATAACGGAAAGGGAATCAAATTTAACGTTTTTGTTTATAATAATCAGCCCGGTATCGAAATCGATTATGCCACGGGCAAAAGTCATCGAATATCAGTATAGCAGCGGCTTTGCAAGGCATTCTTATTCTCTGTATAATGAAATTAAAGAAACTATGTTCGTATCTTCGGATTCGGTTTGTGTTGTTCGGAACGGAGTGATGACAGATGAATAAGAAAGCCGAGGCCTTCCGAAAATATTTAAAGAAATCGGGAATCAAGTCGTTTATGATGGATGATATGCATGACCGCCGGTTGAACACGGTCATTTTCAGGACATTCATTGAAGCTCAGGGAACGGAGTTACCGCTTGTGTTGGTTCTTGACGATACGCTGTATTCGACAATTCGTGTTCTCATAGCCCCGAAGGTTCTGAAAAACGGCAACGAAACGGCTGTATATAGTCTCATCAATGAGTACAATCGTACGTACAAGTCTTTCAAGTACTGTGTTGACGAAGAAGGGGCGCTGATCCTGGACGTTTGCTACATTAGTGATGATGTAGCTGACGGAGAAATCATCTCCGTTCTGTTCAGCCTCATTATCGAGCACTTGGAAGAATCGTACGGACAAATTATGCGGGCCGTCTGGGCCGCTTAAAAGGGAAAGAGTCGTCGGAAAGACGGCTCTTTTTTGTTGTCGTAACGAAAAATCCGAAAGACTAATATAACGATAAATTTGCATATTTTCATAAGATTGACAGTCATAGACGGGTGTGATAGTCTTTTTTTGTATGTTAATGCAGATGATTCGCATTTGCTAAAAAGGAGATGGTAGGGTTGAGGAAATGGATAGCTTGCATACTTACGGTTCTTTTAGCCGTATCCGTTCTGGCCGGTTGCGGAAAGACGGAAGAGACGGCGAAAAAGGATAAGGTGAAGGTGGCCGTCAGCTTTGATGCCATGGGAGAATTCGTCAAGGCCGTAGGCAAGGACAAGGTGGAAGTGCATACCGTTATCCCGGCAGGGACGGAACCGCACGGTTTCGAACCTTCGACGGAAACAATGAAAGCTCTTTCAGGGGCAGACGTATTCGTGTATAACGGGTTGGGTATGGAACCGTGGCAGGAAAAGGTTATCGAAGCGGCTCATAACGACAAGCTCGTTAAAATTGAGGCTTCTAAGGGAATTGACGCCATTAAGAATACGGATCCGGAAGAAGTGGAAGAACACGGTGAATTCGATCCCCATGCATGGCTCAGTCTGACTTGTGCCGCACAAGAGGTTCAAAATATTGCCGACGGACTGGCTCAAGCCGACCCGGCTAATAAGGATTTCTACGAAAAGAACGCTAAAGAATACATTGCCCAGCTTGAAAGCCTGCGCAAGGATTATGAAGGCAAGTTTAAAGACGTTCAGCGTCGCGACTTCGTAACGGGTCATGCAGCTTTCGGCTATTTGTGCCGCGATTTCGCTTTAACGCAAAAGAGCGTAGAAGACGTTTTTGCAGAAGGCGAGCCGAGCCCGAAGGAATTGGCCGAACTGACCGAATATTGCAAGACGAATCAAGTGAAGACGATTTTTGCCGAAGAAGCGGCAAGCCCTGCAGTTTCTAAAACCTTGGCCGCCGAAGTAGGTGCCAAGGTGGAAGTCCTCGATACGATAGAAAGCAATCCTGAAGGAGAGTCATATCTCGATCGTATGAAGACCAACTTGGAACGCATTTATGAAAGCATGAAATAAATCCTCTTTTAGATAGAAAAAAGGACAGGAAGAAAGGTATTGCGCTCAGACTGAAAAAAGAGCAGTATCTTTTGGATTCTGTCCTTTTTTTCTTGCTGAAAATCCTTTTATCTCCCTTCTTCGGGGTATTTCAGATTTCGCTTTTCTGTGTTACAATATCTGTTAGCAATTATGACCGGAAGGTAAATTGTTTAGAGTAAAAACTATGTATATAAAGGTATATTGAAGATATATTGGGAGGCATCGGAGTTGGAAAAACTGATTGTTCGCGGAGGTAATCCGCTTAACGGTACGGTTCGGGTCAGCGGTGCTAAAAATGCCGTTTTGCCCATTATCGTTGCGTCCATGTTGGGAGTAGGCAAGTCGACATTGACGGAAATTCCGGAATTGGCCGATGTCCACACGGTTAGCGAGGTTATTAAATCCTTAGGCGTAGTAGTGGAATCGCCCGAAAAGGGGACACTCGTTCTGGACGGGACGAATATTACGTCTACCGTGGCTCCGTACGATTTGGTACGCCGCATGCGTGCGTCTTTCCTCGTTATGGGCCCCTTGCTTGCACGGAAACGGCATGCTAAAATCTCTCTTCCCGGCGGGTGTTCCATCGGGGCCAGACCCATTGATTTGCACTTAAAGGCCTTTGAAGCCATGGGTGCGATTATTGACTTGGCCGACGGGGATATTGAAGCATCCGTTCCTGACGGTTTGAAGGGGGCGAGAATCTACTTGGACTTTCCCAGCGTAGGGGCTACGGAAAATATTCTTATGGCCGCCTCTTTGGCTGAAGGCAAGACGGTCCTTGAAAATGCGGCGGAAGAACCGGAAATCGTTGATTTGGCAACGTATCTTAACAGCATGGGTGCCAATATTCGCGGTGCCGGGACGAATACCATTCGTATTGAAGGCGTTAAGGAACTACGCGGCGCCGCTCATGCCGTCATTCCCGATCGCATCGAAGCGGGGACCTTTATGGTCGGTGCGGCTATGACACAGGGGAATGTGTATGTAGAAAACGCTCTGTCCGAACACTTGAAACCTCTCATTGCCAAGCTCAAGGAAGTGGGCGCACGGGTTGAAGAAGACATTGACGGCATTCGCGTCATCGGTACGAGACCGTTGAAAGCCGTTGAAATAAAGACCTTGCCTTATCCGGGTTTTCCTACGGATATGCAGGCGCAGTTCATGGCCTTGGCAACTATTTGCGAAGGTAACAGCATTGTAACGGAAACAGTTTTTGAAAACCGTTTTATGCATGTTGAAGAATTCAAACGAATGGGTGCGAAAATCCGTATTGAAGGTCGCAGCGCCTTTATTGAAGGGGTGCAACACTTGGCAGGCGGTCGCGTCAATGCGACGGACTTGCGTGCCGGCGCGGCACTTGTCCTGGCCGGTCTCGTGGCTGAAGGCCGTACGGAAATCGGCTCGTTACATCATATAGACAGAGGCTATGACGATCTGGTAGCCAAGTTACAAAGGTTGGGTGCAGACATTGTCCGAGTCCGAGTTGAAGACGAAGAATAATCGAAAAACTCTGTCTCCGTTGCGGTATTTGTCACCGTCCCGTTGGTTCGGTACGGACATTGCCGTTGATTTGGGGACATCCAATATTGTCGTATATGTTAAAAACCGCGGTGTCGTTATTAATGAACCGGCCGTTATTGCCGTCGACGAGCGACTTAACCGTGTTGTCGCTGTTGGTAAGGAAGCCAAGGCTATGTTGGGGCGGTCACCTCGCAATGTGAGGACCTATCATCCTGTGAGTTACGGCGTCATTGCCGATTACGATGCGACGGAGTATCTTTTGCGCCATTATCTGCGCAAGGTGACGGGTAATTACATGCTCAGTAAGCCGCGCGTCATCGTATCCGTTCCTTCGGGTGTGACTAACGTAGAACGACGGGCCGTCATGGAAGCGGTATTGCAGGCCGGAGCCCGTAAGATTGTCGTCATGGAAGAACCCTTGGCGGCAGCCATCGGGGCAGGTCTTGATATTGCCGATTCGAACGGGTCCATGGTTGTCGACCTGGGCGGCGGTACGACCAATGTGGCTATTTTAAGCCTCAGCGGTGTCGTTATCAGCGAATCCTTGCGTATCGGCAGTCATACCTTCGATGAAGCGATTATTCGCTATTTGGAAAAAAATAAATCCGTAACCGTCGGGTATCGTACGGCCGAAGAGTTAAAAATGCTCATCGGCACGGCCATTGCGGACGGTCGCAACTTTATGGCCGACGTGCGCGGTCGCAGTACGGAAACAGGACTTCCTGTAGAGGCCGATGTGGACTCGCAGGAAATAAGAACGGCTCTGGAAGAGCCTTTGGACAGTATTGTCCATGCCGTCGTATCTATCTTGGAAAAGACGCCGCCCGAATTGGCGGCCGACATTGCCGACCACGGCATTGTCCTCACCGGCGGCGGGGCTCTTTTGGACGGTTTCGATCGTCTCATTGCGAGAGTCACGGGGATGGCCGCTTACTTATGCGACACGCCCCTTCTTTCCGTAGCAAACGGAGCCGGCAAGGCTTTGGCGGAAATGGACAGATTAAAAGACAGTTATTACGAATCATAGAGGTGGATAATATGAAAAAGTTAAAAAAGATGATAGTAGCACTGGGCTTGGCCGCTATGGCCGTTATGCCCGTCAGCGCTGCAGAAGTAGCATATACTTCCGTGTTGAGCGGTACGGTAACGACAGTATCGGCTGTAGGTACGGTTGTTCGTGAAGGCGATGTACTGCTTACGGTCAATACCTTGACAGGTCCTATGGCTGCAGCTCGAGCTCAGTCGGCCGGTGTAGTTAAATCCGTTGCCGTCGGAGCGGGCAGTACAGTCAATGCCGGAGAAACGGTAGTTGTGGTGGAAGCGGAATAAGAGATGAATATACTACGGAGATTCCGCCGTGTTGCAGCAGCAATGACGGCGGCTTTCTGTTGTTTTACCGCTTTTTCGGTTCAGGCCGAAACCTTTATGTCCGTTAAGGATGTTCAACCGGGCATGACAGGGTATGCCAAGACGGTAGCTCACGGCAGAAAGATAGAAACCTTCCCGGTAGAAGTCCTGGGAATCATGAAAAATGCAGGCCCGTCAGGGGACTTGATTTTGGCCAAGTTCTCGGGGCCCCTCATAGAAGAATCGGGCGGTATTGCGCAGGGCATGTCGGGAAGTCCCGTATATATTAACGGAAAACTTGTCGGTGCCGTCGCTTACGGGTGGTCCTTTACCAAATCCCGGATGGGTATGATTACGCCCATTGAAGACATGGTAAAGCTCTGGAACGATCCGACAAAGGAAGAGATCCCTGAATTTAACGCCAGAGAAACGCAATTGGTACCTATTGCTACGCCCTTAATGGCTTCGGGATTCGATTCTCTTTCCATGCAGTGGATGAAGGACAAGTTGAAGTCCTACAACTTCCAACCTGTCGACACGGCCTCGGCAGGGGATGATAACGTGGCCTATCCTTTGGAAGCGGGCAGCTCCGTTGCCGCCGCCTTCGTAGATGGTGACATGCGCTTAGGTGCTATCGGTACCGTTACGTATGTGGACGACAAGCATATCGTCGCCTTCGGGCATCCTTTCTTAAAACGCGGCAGTATTGATTATTTTATGCACAACGCTTATATTTTTACGATTGTAAACAACTATGACAGCTCATTTAAACTCGGCTCCGTAGGTGCGGAAGTCGGTAAAATCGATCAGGACCGCGGCTCGGGTATTGCCGGTGAATACGGTGCCGTCGCACCGGGTATTCCCGTGACTATTCATGTATCCGACAGGGATACGCTGGCAGCTAAAACGAAGCACGTAAAAATTATTGAAGACAACGAGTTGACTCCCGTTCTGGCGTCGACGACGGTCTATAACACGGTAAACCAGACTATAGACCGCAAGGGCGGCGGTACAGCGACCATTGCTTACACTATTCGTTCGGCTGACGGTGACGATAAGAGCATTACTCGTCACAATATGTATTATTCGGAAGATAATATTAACGAAAAATCCATTGACGAATTGTATAATGTCCTCGATATTTTGAAGCACAACGAATTTATTAAATATCCTATTTTATCCATAGAATCGGATATATCTCTTACGCAGGCTAAACAGTCGGCTCGGATTGTCGATGCTACGGCGGCTCCCGTTGTCGTCAGCCCCGGCGATACGATTTACTTTAAAGTGAAGATTCACCCTTATCGAGGCGAAGATGAAATTAAGGATATGTCTTTCGTCGTACCGGAAGATCAGCCTCTGGGCGACATGGTTCTGGAAGTACGCGGCGGCGGTGTCGTACCTTTGCCGTACCTCATTCAGAAACAGCAGTATAATTTGACGGATGAAATCCTTGAACGACTGAGAACATACAAGGACTTCGCCGACTTGAAAAAGAAAATCGAAGAAGAAGATTCAAACAACCAAATCGTCATCGAAATCCTTGAACAGAATGTAAGCATGGTCAACGATGAAAAGTCGACAACGGCGAAGTTGAAGATTCAAGGGAAGGAACCTGTCGAAACGGACAAATCCCTGGTGAAGCCGAAAAAGAAACTTCTCAGCGAACATGACGATGACGACGAAGCCAAATCGGTTGTCGATACGCCGTATATTATTCACGGCGACGGGCAGATTACCATTAAGGTTATGACACCGGCCAAACGGGATGCTGAGATGGCTAAGCGCAAAAAGTCTCATAGCGGCCAAGTCAGTCTCGTTGAATCGATGGACGGTGAAGACAGTGACGTAACGGGGAAGAAGGATGATGTGAAAGCCCGTAAAAACGGCGATAAAAATGCGTCGTCTCATAAAGATAAGACAGCCTCGGACGCTCAAAAGAATCATGGCGACAAGGATGCCGACCCGACTACGGACGAAAAGGATGAATAAGTTTTCATGAGAGCGAAAAAGGAGCGGATATTATCCGTTCCTTTTTTTCGTAAAAAAATTGCTCAAAACGGCGATTCAATGCGAAAAACATTTGAAAAATACTCTTGTTCATGATATGATTAACCTTATGAAAACTGGAGAATTATCGAAAGTTTTCCATATATGGTTACAGAGTGTCTGAAGGAGGCAGTTTTGCAACACCTATTGGAGCGTATCGGACGCTTTACTCTGCACATTTTCGAGGAAGTCGGAGTTATTTCCGTTCTCTTCGGACAAACTATAAAACAAATGCCCCGTATTCGTCGGGATTTGACCATAAATCAAATGGCACACCTCGGTGTCGATTCATTTCCCATTGTTGCTCTGACTATGCTCTTTGCCGGCATGGTTATGACCCTGCAAATCGTGGATATTCTCATGCGATACGGAGCGCAATCAACGTTGGGCGGTATTATGTCTGTCGCCATGGGGCGTGAATTAGGCCCCATTCTGACAGGTGTTGTCGTAGCCGGCCGCGTCGGTGCGGCTATGACGGCTGAAATCGGGACGATGAAGGTAACGGAGCAAATTGACGCCCTGCGCTGTATGGCTACGGACCCGGTGGCCTATCTGGTCGTGCCGCGCTTTGTTGCTTGTGTGGTTATGGTGCCGTTATTGACCTTTTTCGGGTATCTCATCGGTACGGGCGGCGGCTATTGTGTAGCCGTTTTCAGTGCGGGACTTACGGATTACACGTACATGCATTCCATCGAATTCTTTACGGAAATCAGTGATGTCCTTTTCGGTCTTATCAAGGCCGGTGTCTTCGGCGGTATTATCGCCCTTGTAGCTTGTTTTGAAGGGATGCACGCCAAGAGTGGGGCCGAAGGGGTAGGTCAGGCGACGACGAAATCCGTCGTTACGTCTATTATCTTTATTTTTATAACGAATTATATTTTGTCCGTCATTTTATACTAGGAGCGACCTATGATACGTTTAGAAGATATAACCGTCGCTTATGACGACAGAATTATTTTGAACCATGTCAATTTGGATATTCACGACGGCGAAACTCTGGCCGTTATCGGTGCCAGTGGCTCCGGCAAAAGTACGACCTTACGACTTATTATGGGGTTGCAAAAGCCGACGAGCGGCAGGGTATACATTGACGGCGAAGATATTACGGACTATTCGGAAGAAAAGATGGATGAAGTTCGACGCCATATGGGTATGGTCTTTCAGTATTCAGCTCTCTTCGACTCTATGACAGTCGGTGAAAACGTGGCCTTCGGTTTGAGGCAGCATACAAAGACGAAAGAAGAAGATATTCATAAGATAGTTGCCGAAAAGCTTCACGCCGTCGGGCTGGACGGCATTGAAGAGATGATGCCCAACGACTTGTCGGGGGGCATGAAAAAACGTGTCAGTCTGGCACGGGCCGTGGCCTTAAATCCGAAGATTATTTTATACGATGAACCGACAGCGGGTCTCGATCCGGTGCGCAGCAACGACATCAGTCGTCTGATAAAGGCTATGCAGGAAAGTATGCATCCTTTATCGGTCGTCGTTACACACGATATGGAGTCGGCCTTTTCAGTAGCTGACAGAATGGTGTATTTGGAAAACGGAAGATTTGAAATGATAGGAACCACGGAAGAATTTAAAAATACGACGAATGAAAAAGTTCGCTATTTCATTACAGGCGGTAAAGAAGGACGAGAAGGGGGCGAGAGATAATGAAGAATATGACGGCGGAAGTCAAGGTCGGGATTATGACCGTTGTCGGCGTACTCTTATTATTCTTTGTAGTCGTCGGCTTGTCCCATACAGATTTGTTTCGTTCGTCGGGACTTACGGTACACGTAGCTTTCAGTGATGCCAACGGGTTACAGGCCGGTAATACCGTGCGCTACGTAGGCGTCAACGTCGGCAAGGTGGAATCCGTAACAGCCGGTAAAGACGGAGTAGAAGTGACTTTGAAACTGAAAAAAGGCACGGAAATTCCGAAGGACTCGAAGGCCGTTATTACGACGGACGGTCTTATGGGTGAAAAACTGGTGTCTATTACGCCCGGACAGGATGTACAACATTTAGTGACAGACGGCGGCACTTTACAGGGAGACAAGGTCAAGTCGGTCGACGATGTTATGGATAATGCCAATAAGTTGCTGAACAACGTAAACGACATGATGAAAAACGTCAATTCCGTTATCGGTGACGAAAAGACTCAGGGGGCTATGCGCGGCTCCATTCAAAATATTGCCGGAATTACGGGCAATGTAAACGATATGTTGGCGGCCAATGCCGGTAATGTACAGCAGATGACGGCCAATATGGCGGCTATTACGGGACAATTGAATGAATCGGTACAACGCATGGACGGCGACGGAAAGATGAGCGCCGATATGCGAAGTTCCCTGGAAAATATCAAGGTTATTACAGACCGGTTTACGGTCATTGCGGGGGAGATGGAAAATATCGCCACGGACCCGCAGAGCAGTGCGGACATTCGGAAAACCTTGCATAATACGGCACAGATTTCCGAAAAGGTAAACGGCCTGCTCGGAGGTGGCGGTATGAACATGGAAGGCGAAGCCGGCATGTTGTATAATGATACGAGAAATGAGGTCAGCGGTCGCGCAAATTTTAAGTTATACCGTCGCGACTCTTTCGCACTTGTCGGTGCGGAAGACGTGGGAGACGGTACGCAGCTTAATTTGCAATACGGCAGAGCTTATAAAGACTATGCCGCAAGGGCCGGGTTGATACACGGTAAGTTCGGTATAGGGGCCGATTTCTTTACACACAGCAAGTTTCGCTTTTCTCTTGAAGGGTATGACCCCAACGACTGGCGTTATCGTTTGACGGCCCAATATCAGATTCATCCGCACATCTTCCTCATGGGGCAATTTACCCGCCCCATGTCGAGATCCGACGGCGGTAATTATTATGGGATTAACTATGTCTTCTAATACGACCGAATACGGTTACGGAGGTCTTGCAATGAATAAAAAAATTTCCAAGCAGATTTTAGTAGCAATCATGCTTACATCTATCAGTGCCGCTGCGGGCGCAGCCGACACGACGGAACATTTAGATGCGACGGACGTCGTTAAACATGCGGCTTCGGCAGAGCTTTCAGACAGCCGTAAATCCGATGTGCCGCCTGAATTACGTGAAAAATTATCGCAACAAATTCATGCGGATATGGCCAAAAGGGCTGAAAAAGCGGCTAAAAAGAAAGAAGCCGATCCGGTTATCGTCGTCGGTCGCGTGCCTCGCAATGAAGCGGTACAGCTTACCTTACCTCGTACAGTAGGCATGGCCCTGGATTATAACCGGGACATTAAGATGGCTCACTATGACTTGAAGTCGGCTGAATACGCTATTAACGAAGTACGGGCCGGCAAGATGCCGAACGTGAATTATAACTTCGCCGCTACTCGCAGCTCGTCGCAAACGGGCGTTGCCGGTGTCTCGACAATCGGTAACCGTTTTACAAACGGGCTCAGTGTATCCATTCCTTTGTATACGGGCGGTAAGGTAGAAGGCATGACGGAAATCGCCAAGTTGGGCAAGACGACGGCACAAGAAGAAGTGTTGCGCGTTGAACAGCAGACAAAGCTTGATGCTATTAAAGGATATTACGCTCTCTTGGCGTATAAACAGTTGAAAGACGTATATGATACATCGGTGACGAACTTGGAAGGGCATGTTCGTAATGTCACGGCACAGTACAACGTCGGCACAGTTGCCAAACTTGATGTACTGACATCGGATGTATCTCTGGCCAACTCGAAAACTGATGCCGTAACGGCAGCCAATAATGTGGCCAATGCGGAAGCGTCTTTAGACAACATTTTGGGACTTCCTATTAATACTCGTTTGGAGCTGGCGGACCACAGTTTGCCGTTTAACGAATACAATATGTCTTTGGAAGACGCTCTCGACTACGCCATGAAATATCGTCCCGAAGTATTACAGGCGGCTTTAGCTGTAGAAAAAGCGGATGAAAATATCGGTGTAGCTCAGTCGGGGTATCGTCCGACCGTAGCTGTCGGTGCAGGCCGTAACTGGTTCGACACGGATTTCCCGGGCACTAAGAATAAAGGGTGGCAGCTCCAGGGTACCGTATCCCTGCCCATTTGGGACGGCGGTGCTACAAGAGCTAAGACCAAAGAAGCTAAGGAAGCCTTCACAAAGGCTCGTGAAAATGAACAGAAGGTTCGCGAGGCCGTACAACTCGAAGTAAAACAGGCATATCTTGCTATTCGCAGTGCAGCGCAGCGTGTACAGGCTACCCAGACCGTAGTCAACCAGGCTACGGAAAGCTTCAAAATCGCTACGGTTCGTTATCAGGCCGGGGTGGGCATTAACTTGGATGTTCTCGATGCTCAGCTTAATCTGGATAAGGCTCGCACGAACAACATTCAAGCTCTCTATGACTACAATGTAGGCATTGCAACTCTTGAAAAAGCAATGGGCATGGACGTTCGTACGGGCGCGGTTATTCCGACGAATGCATAAGTTATAAATACATAAGAGAGAGAATTGTTTGCTGCAATTCTCTCTTTGTCTATAGATAAAACACGGGAGTTACCATTCATGAAGAGACACCGCTTGTTTACAAGTGTCGTTATCATCTTTTTGGTGGTTTTCGGCGCCGCCTTTATTTGGATGCGCACGGCTCTATGGCCCCGATTACCGCAGATGATTACGTCCTTGGCCGATGAAAAAATAAACGGCACCCTGACATTTAGTGATATGCATATATCCCTTACGGGGAAAGTCGTCTTTACAGACGTAGCCGTTGCGGATGCGCAGGGAAGACGCGTGCTGGACAGTGAGGAAGTTGACGTTACGATCAATCCTTTCAAGGCGGTCGTGTCATCTCTTTCGTCAGGCGATACGGCAGGGGCTGTCGATTCGGTGGATGTAAAGACTCCCGTTCTTCATGTATGGCAAAATCCGGCGGATAAGTCCTGGAATGTAGTGAAATTATTCAAAAAGCAGTCGCCCGATCAACCGATGGCTCTGCGCTCGAATATTCTCATACATGACGGGACTTTTCGTGTTGCTCCGGCACAGGGGAAGACGGCCGTCGTTGAAAAGGTGAACGGCTCCGTATCCTTAGCGGATTATCCTTCTGTACGCGGAGATGCGACAGGCTCCGTTGACGGACAGGCTGTATCCGTTTCGGTACACTACGTGTCGGCACGTGATTATGATATCAAAGTGAAGGGCAGCGGCCTTTCGGCGACCTTTGCCGCTTCTTACGTGCCTGTCGATACGGGTGTGAGCCTGACAGAGGGCGGTGTCGGTGAATATTTTCTCCATATGAGGGAATCTCATGACGGCTTTTTTGCCGAAGGGCAGGCCGACTTGAACCATCTGGGATTTGTATACGGTGACTATCGTGTTTCCGATGTAACCGGTCAAATCCGCTTATTCGATACGGATTTGCACTTACATGATGTGCACGCTAAGGTAAACGATCAGGCCGTGGCTCTTTCAGGTCTTGTTAAGATTAACGGTAATGTGCCCGTTTTTGACCTGAAAGTCGATGCGGATCGGGTAGATATGGGGGCCCTGACTGTAGGGCGAGATGTGGATGTAAGCGGGACGGCCGGCTATCACGGTCGCCTTTGGGGGACTCCCTCCGACTTGGGTCTTGAAGGAAAGGTGATTCTGAATAATGTAACGTACAGCGGCTTTACTGTTGATTCGGCTAAGGCCGATGTGTCTTACATTCATCATGTGGCTACCCTTCAATCCCTAGAGGCGAACTTATACGGCGGCACTTTGCAGGCCGACGGTCGTTGGAATAGCGAATCCGGTGCTATAGGAGCTACGCTACACGCCGACTCCGTCTCCGTAGGTGATATGCCAGGCGTTCCGGTCGGTTTGGGAGCTATTATAAGCGGTGATTTCATTGTCGGCGGTAATACGAATGATTTGAATAATGTGGTTGTTCAGGGCAAGGCACAGGGGAACGGTCTTTCTTACGACGGCATAGCCTTGGACGGCCTTGCGACCGATGTTCATTACGGTAACGGGATTTTGCAACTTACGGGGATTCACGGTTTCGTAGGCGGCGGTACGCTTCGTGGTGATTTCGCTTACAGCCTTTCGGACGGACAAACGGACGGGAACCTTGTCATTACGGGAGCTCCCCTGGATATGTTCTCCGGCTTGGCAGGAGCGGACTTACGCGGGACTGTATCGGCTGTTGTTCACGTAAGCGGTACGGAGCCGATCTGGAGTATGGATTTAAACGCTGCAGACGGAGCTGTTAACGGCATGGGCTTCGACAATATTTACGGCAACTTGCACGGCACGGGACGGCAGATTGTTATTGATGATATGACGTACCGCTATAAAGACGGTTCACATCGCGCATCGGGCAGCATAAATCTCGATAGCGGCATTTTGGACTTGCGGATTGATACGCAACATGCACGTCTGGAACAAGTGTTGAAGGCTACGGGTAAAGACCTGACCGGATTTACAGGTTGGGTTAACAATACGGTCCATATAAGCGGTACGACGGACAATCCGTCTGTGGACGGTAAGGTCATCCTTTCTTACGGGTCGGTTAAAGGCTATCTTTATGACTACGTACAGGCTGATTACCGCATGGACAACGGTGTGTGGGAATTGACGAACGGGCGTGTGTCCGCTTATGATGCGACGGTGCGTTTTTCCGGCACTGTAGGAGATCGGTTGAACCTCGACGTAGACGGGTCGAATTTGGAAACGGATCGGCTCATTCATCGTAAAGACGTATCTTTGAAGGGAGCCCTCAACTTACAGGCCCATGTAGGCGGTACCTTGGATAATCCGTCTGTAGGCGGTTCCGTAAAAGGCGCTTCTTTAGTTGTTAACGACTTGCCGTTGGATAATATTTCAGGGAACTTCACGTACGGTGACGGTATTTTACGGCTTCATCGTTTCGGATTTACCCAAGGTGACGGTAAGTACGAAGCCGAATTGATGCATAACGGCAACAACGGCCGTATTATTGCTCGCGCGTCCGTAGACGGCGGCAGTCTGGAAAATATCATTAGGATAACCAAGGCGCCGCTTACCAAGATTACGGGACGTCTGGACGGGAATATTTCCGTTGACGGTACGACGGATAATCCCAATGCGCATATTCAAGGACAGATTACGCAAGGCGTAATGGACGGACATGGCATTGATCCGTCGGATATTGACGTAACCTTTGAAGCCGGGGTCTTACAGGTCAATAAGCTGTCTCTTCACGTAGACGGCGGCCTTTTGGCGGCACAGGGAAGCTATGCCGTGCACGGCCCTGTTAATATTCAAATTGCGGCTAAGAATTTTTCGACGGCTATTTTGCAAGATGTAACAGGCTCGAATTCCGTACCCGTCGATTCCCGAATCGACTTTGCTTTAAATATGAGCGGTACGAGTGATAACCCCGTTGCCGAAGGATCCGTTCAACTTACGGGCGGTACCTTAAACGGCGTCCCCTTTACAGATGCCTTTGCCCTCTTTAACGTTAAAAACGGCGTTATTTCACTGAACCAGGCATCCTTGACCCGTTCTCCTTACAAGGCAACGGCAGTAGGGACGATTCCTCTGGCTGCCCTGAGAGATGATATTTCGGACGGACCTATTCATGTAGAATTGCGTCTTGATAATGCAGGCCTTGACGGCCTGGCCTTCCTGACGCCTTGGGTGGAAGAAGCCAAAGGCGCCATGACGGGGCGTATTGTCGTAGGCGGTACGGTACAGAATCCTCAACTTAACGGAGCCGTGACGGTACGAAACGGATATGCTAAATTGAAGGGCATATCCAATCCGCTGGACAGTGTAAACGGTGACCTCATATTCAACGGTAATTCGGCAACCTTAGAAAGCCACGGCACGATGGATAAGAAGGGAAAGGGAGACAAAGGTTATTATGATGTTAAGGGTAAGGCGGTATGGGAAGGTACGACGCTTACCGATTACGGTCTTACTGTAGGGGCCCACGGCTTGGCTCTTGATTGTGACTACTACCAAGGACCTGTCGATGGAGAATTGACCGTGTCAAAAGACGGGGATTTGCCTCTCATAAGCGGGAATATAGATGTACACGATGCGACTATCGATATTCCTTTGGCACTGGTTATGTCCGATTCGGATACGAATGCGGCCCTCGATATAACCGTCAAGGCCGGTGACAAGGTTCGTTTCTATAATTCGGGACTGTACGATGTGTGGGTAACCGGTGATGCAACCTTTAAGGGCACCGTGAAGTCTCCTTATGCTACGGGCCACTTCGACGTAACACGCGGCAGCGTACGTTATTTGGATACACGTTTCCAAATCATTCAAGGTCGGGCGGAATTTAAGGGTACCTCCTTTATTCCTTACATAAACCTGTCGGCTAATACGCGCGTCGGTCAATACGCGATTTTCTTAAACCTCACGGGACCGGCGGATGATATGGAGATGAACTTCCAATCGGATCCGCCCTTATCACGGACACAAATTATTTCTCTCGTTACGTTGCGCAATGCGGATAAGCATGACAGCTCTTTAAATAGTGATGATATGAACTCCCTTCTCGGTAGTGGTATTCGCTTTACCCTAAACAGTCTGGGTGTTACGCAGAAATTGGAAGACGCCTTGTCTCTTGATATGTTGACCGTTACAACGGGAAATCTCGATCTTTCGGCCCATGATTCGGGGGATGATAAAAACTACTATAATATTGAAATGGGTAAATATTTATTTAACAATTTCATGTTAACTGCCGCCTTCGGTCTTAATCACAATGACAACCGTGTCGGCATGCAGTATAATTTGGGAAGCAGATTCAGTGTAGATGCATGGCGTTCTCCTAAGAATGCATATGTAGGCGGCAGCTGGAGATACAGTTTTTAAAGAATGCCGCTCATATAAGGAGGAGTTATATTGCTCCGTTCGTATTTGGAAGAATTGCAAAAAATTACATTATTGAAGCCTGATGAAGAAAAAAGGCTTTGGATGGCGTATAAGGATGAAGGCTGCATGGACAGTAGAAGCCGCCTTATCGAGCAATATCAGCCTTTGGTCTTTCGGGAGGCTCTGCGTTGGCACGTAGGCGAAGAACACATGGCCGATGTTTTGCAAGAAGGGAATCTGGGACTCATTGAAGCCGTTGAACGGTATGACTATAAGTTGGGCGTAGCCTTTTCAGTCTATGCCGTTCACCGTATTCGCGGGGAAATTGTCGATTGGTTGAAAAAAGAAGGCAAGTCAGCCAATGTGTCTATGGATGAACCGGATGAAAACGGATTGACCTTGGGTGATATGCTGTCTGATAACAGTGAAGATTTAGGTGATCGTACGAATAGGCAGTTGCTTTTAGAACAAGTAGGTGCTTTTATGGCACGTCTTCCCGAAAAGGAACAGTTCATTATGGAAGCCATTTACTTGAAGGACAGACAACCCAAGACGGTGGCTGCCGATTTGGATGTGAGTCTTCCTTATGTATATCGTTTGCAAAAGCGAGGCGTGCGGCGTATTCGAGGCATGTTCGGCCGCTTGATGAAGAAAAATAAATAATTTCGGGTAAATAAGGGTAAAAAACATAGAAATACACAGAAAAATAGTGATATTTCCTCTGTTTTACGATATAATCGGAGTAATACTTTGACCCTTTATGACGGATTCTATATGCATCCGAAAGGGGGGATGTCGTATGAAGCAAACCGACCGGGACAAGGCGGAGCGGGTTCGCTCGGCTAAGGTCTGGTTAGACAAGGCGGAAGAATCGTTTCGCAGCAGTTCGGATGTACAAGGGGAACTAAGTCTTCTTTTGGCTGAAGCGGAAATGAAAAATTTGCGTAAAAACCACGGCGCAGGAAAGAATCTCATGCGTTACGGAGCCGTGGCGACGGCCATTGCTATCGCTTTGCTTGGGTTGGCCTTAGGGCAAGCCGCACGACACGGGGAGATTCGGGCTACCTATACGGCACCGCCCTCGGAAGTAGGTACGGAGTGGGTGAAAGCCGAACCGCTCCGCTACGAAGCACCGCCTCGGCAAGAAGGTGCGGTACAGGTGCCGGCACAGACCGTCGAAGCCGTACTGACAGACACTGAAGGGGATACACAAGTAAGTGTACATACAACTCAGCCGGAACAGGTGAGTGCCCCGGCCGCAAGTCAGGTCATGACTTCGGCACAGGTTCAAGAGACCGTACAAGCAGCACGACACAGTCTGCGAAGTACTGAATCAATACAAAAATAACGGAGGATTTTGCATGAAGACGCAGAACAAGAAACTTTTGGCTATTATGGCAGTGAGTGCCATTATGACCTGCCCTGTATGGGCAGCCGATACGACAGTAGGCACTACGGGCGTAACGACATCGGGTACTACGGGCTTGACCGGTTACGAATCGGCAGAGGAACTGGCCGCTATTCAACGTGGTGAACAACCGGTTACCTTGCATTCGACTCAAGCCGAACCGACGGCGACCGAAGCAACTTCTACAACTGCGACGGCATCGACGACGACGGCTTCGAACGGTGCTACGGGTTATGAACCTGCTGAAGAACCGCAAGCGACGGATCAGGCAGTTGCAGCTTCTGTTGCAGCACCGGCAGAACCGGAACGACAGGCAGCTCCCGTGCCTGCCGATGTGGTAGAAAGCGGTAGCATTCCTTATGTAGGCGGTCTTGGCGATGTGCAGGTGGATACCTCGATTCCGGGTTATCCCATTGCCGCCGTTTCGCAAGATGAAGAAGCCGCTTTGCCGTATTCTCACGCCTTGACGGATGACCAGGCTCAGGCTGTTGCCGGCAAAGTTGTTACGACTGTTACCATAGGTCCCTTGCCTGAACCGGCATTGGCTCAAAAGTTCCTGCCCCGTCTTGCCATGCGCTCCGGTGATGCTATAGAAGCAAACTACGTACGCCACGATTTGAACGTATTGGGATCGTCGGGACTCTTTGCTTCCGTAAAACCCGTATTCACTCCTGTACCTGAAGGGGTAGCTCTTAATTACGAAGTGGAAATGAATCCCGTTTTAAAGGGCATTGAATTTACGGGCAACGACTCCATTAAGTCCGAAGATCTCGAAAAGATGCTTCATATCCAACCGGGTACGGTTCTTAATTCGACGATTGTGAGCAAGGATATTTTCGAACTGAACCGCTACTATGCAAATCAGGGGTATATCCTCAGCCACGTTACGGCTGTCAATATGGATGAAAACGGTATCTTACATATCGGCATTACTGAAGGTCATGTGGAACGCATCGACATTAAGGGCAACAAGAAGACGAAAGATCGCGTTATTCGCCGTGAACTTCGTTTTAAACAGGGCGATGTATTTAATCGTAATCTGGCTAGCCGCAGTATTGAACGAATTTACAATACGGGTTACTTCGAAGACGTCAATGTCCGTCTTTTCCAGGGTGAAAAGAATGCTAACGACGTTATTATGGAAATTGACGTGGCCGAACAAAAGACCGGTTCCGTTACGGTCGGTGCCGGCTATTCTCAGTCCGACGGCTTGGTCGGGATTTTGGGCTTAAGCGAAACAAACCTCCGCGGTACGGGCGACAAGGTGGCTCTGAACTGGGAATTCGGCGGTAAAACTCATTCCAATAAAAACTATACCTTCTCGTACACTCATCCTTGGCTTAATAGCCACGGCGACTCTATCGGCATGAGTATTTACGACAGAGAAGCGGAATATGACGATTATGACGGTAAGGGCAACACCGTATCGGAATATCGCAAGAAAACGACGGGCGGCAATGTGACGTACGGTCGTGTTCGCAGTGAATATGTGAGTGACTATGTAACCTTGGAAACGAAGAAGACCAAGTATTTAAGCCATGAAGGCGGTCCCAACAACTACGATTCCTGGAGACATAATCCTGCTTCCTTGCCTGTATACCGTGACTATATTGACAACAACTTCGGTACGACGAACAGCGTAACGTGGTCCCATGTTTTCGATAACCGTGACAATATTTACGATCCCATGCACGGCAAACGCTTGTCCTTTACAGGCACTTGGGCCGGTCACGGTTTGGGCGGTGACTTCGATTACTACAAGTTTATTATCGAAAACAGACTGTATTATAAAGTCGGCGTAAAACACGTCATTGCCGTTCGACTCATGGGTGGTATCGCTACAGGCGACATGCCGTACAATGACCTCTTTACCTTGGGCGGTGCCGATACGCTTCGCGGTTATGAAGATGATGAATTCCGTGGCAACAAGATGTATGCGGCTACGGTTGAATATCGGTTCCCCATTGCCAAGAAGGTACAGGGCGTGCTCTTTACCGATATGGGTGCTGCTTGGGGCGGCACCGGTAAGATTCCCTGGTACCAGGAAAGCAGAGGCCTTCATTATTCCGTCGGTGCGGGCTTGCGCGTAACGACTCCTATCGGACCTATCCGTCTTGACTACGGTGTAGGTAAGGACGGCGGCAAGTTCCACTTCAGCTTCGGCGGTAAATTCTAGTCAACCCGCGGGGGAGACAGATGAGAAAAAAAATACTCGCAGGAGTCGTCGTATCGGTCCTATGCTGGTCCGGTGCGGCGGCTGCCTCGATTCACGATGTAGACGTACACCTTGCGTCTGCCGGTGCACCTGTACCGCCTTTGGCGGCTAAGCGGATTTCCGCCAGCATCGAAACGGTAGGCCGCAGGGTTTTACTGGACAGAGATGACGGTGAAGTCAGCCGGAATGCGGATACATACAACCGTATGATGAATGACATTATGGACCGCGTCCTCATCGGTTATACGGTAGAGAACCTGAACCTTCGCCCCGGTGAACGGACGGAGGTAGACGTTGTCGTACGACCTTGGGGAAATACGATAGAAGCCGTTTCATTGAATCTCGACTTCGGAGCCCTGTCGCCTTTGGCTGAAAGCATGGCTAAAGAGGACGTACAGGGAGCTCAAAAACTGGTGGAAAACGTTCTCGTCGGACTTCCCGAAGACGCCCTCGACTGGGCCGGCGGAGCCGTAAAGGACGTGCTTGAAAGCGAATTGGAACGGCAGATTCCCGAATTTTATCCCCACGTGATTATTACGCCCGGAAAGACGGCGAAGGTGGAGGTATACTTTTTGCCGAAACTTCCCGTTGTGCGTAATGTAAACGTAAAGGTAGAGACGGAAAACATTCCGCGAGTCGTTTTTTACGACACACGAAAGCATATGGAAACGCGCTACGCAGGCCTTCAAGGCCTGCCTGTTGCGTTTATTCGGCGTCATGAAAAAGACATACAGGAAGATGTGAGCCGCACCGTTTCCGATCAATGGGTTGTAGAAAAGTACAAGTTGCGAGTAGAGCCGCAATTAACAGTAGGCGAGAATTTGGATATTCGCTTGAAATCCCTTACCGATTTTTACGATATTCAGGCTTCGGCGTACATCGATATGCGTCGTGACGGCGACAAGCGCCGCGGTAAGAAGGACGAAGATACGGTTGCAAAAGTTCATATCGGCAGAAAGTTCGGCTCAGGACATGAGCTTTTCGGTGAAGTCGAATTCAAACCGTCTACGTTGAAATGGAATCTGATTCCCGGCTATTTCTATCGCTTTTCGGACAAGACATCCCTGGGTTATCAGTTTGAGACTGAAGACAAGAGTCACCACCTGTGGCTGAAGCAAAAGCTGGCAGGTCGGTGGAGTTTGCGCTTTGATTGGGATATATCGAATCACGATGAAGAATTGGTAATTAACTATAGACTACACGACTATGTAGGCTTAGAATATATTGTGTCGGAACACGACCAGTGGCTCCGAGTTATAGGTTATTTGTAAAGGAGTAATTTGACTATGATGGCAGAAATGGGTAAGAAAAAGAATGTAAAGATTTTCTCGGCTGCAGTAGCCGTAATTTTTGTCCTCTCCGTAGCGGCTATGGCTGTTATGCAGACGGGCAACCCGGTCAGTGCCGCACCGTCCAGTAATATCGGTGTTGTCGACACGAGCAAGGTATTTGCACCGGATAATGAAGCAATTGTAAACGCACAGAAAGAATTACAAACGGCTTCCCAGGATATGCAGAAGCAGTTTGAAGAACAGTCCGCCAATATGTCGGACGAAGAAAAAGCTCAACTCTTCCAAAAGATGCAAGGCGAAATGTCCGATAAGCAGGAAGCTATTCAAAAGGGCTTAAAAGACAAATTGGAAACAGCTGTAGGCAGCGTCGCTTCGACTAAGGGCTTGAGCCTTGTTGTCGATAAGAGCGTAGTCCTCTACGGCGGTCAGGACATTACGGACCAGGTAGCTAAACAATTATCCTCCAAGTAACGTCGATGGATAAAAATAAGCGCAACGTGGCAGCAGGCGGAGTCATCGTCCTTTTAGTGTTGTGCCTTTTGGCGGGTATCTATGCTTGGAAACACAAGACACCTGATGAACCGGCGATACAGGGACCTGTCTATGCCTATGCCGATACGGAGCATATTATGATGAGCCATCCCGATTACGCCGTCTATCACCGGTTGGAGCTGGAGTATAATGCCATGGTAGCACAGTACCAGTTCGAACAATGGCATTACACGCAACAAGCCGGAAAAGACGGACAAGTTCTGCAAAAGGCTCAATCTATGAGTATCATGGGTGCAGCCGCAGCCGAAGAAGAATTGAAGGCCAAGGCGGCGTTGAAAGAGGCGGATTTAAACAGTGCGTTACAGCAAAAGTACGAGTCATTGCTAAAGGAAAAAGAGCAGCGTCTTCCGTCTCTAAACGATGCGGATCGGTTGAAGGCCGTCAATTTACAGCTTCAACTGAATACACTGGCCATGACGAAGGAACAGAGAGAAACGGCCAGAAATGAGTTGATTGCCCTGCTTCGTAAAAACGGCGGTACCGATTCGGCACGAGCCGTTGCGGAAGCGGAAGCCGAAATGGCTCCTTATAAAGAAAAGGCTAAAAAAGAGTTACAAGACTATGTAGAGGCCCAACGGGCAGAGTTGCAAAGTCGTCAGGATGCGAACGATAACTTGTTAAAGACTCAATTGGCAGGACTTCAAAATACACCGGACCCGGCGATTTGGAATGATGAATGGAAGTCCAAGCTGGATGCGAAAAAGCAGGAAATGGATGACGCAAAGTCGAAAATTATGGATGATATTCGCGATTGTGCCGCACGAGTGGCACAAGAGCAGGGAATTGACATGATTTTCAGCGATTATGTAGGCATCGGTACGGCAGAAGACGTGACTGATGATATTATTGCCAAGCTGGCATAACAGGGAGGCCCGAAGAATGAAAGGTGCAAAGAAAAAACTTACGGCCCTGATTCTTACCGTTTTGACGGCAGGGATTTTGGCAGGTTGCGGCAGTGCCGACAAAGTCGGTGTTGTCGATACACAGAGAGTGCAAAAAGAAGCACCCTTGGCTAAGCAGTATGTAGAAAAACACGAACAGAAGGTTCAGGAAATTAATAAGAAGTTGGCAGAAGAAAAACTGTCCATGAGTGATGAAGACTTCCAAAAGGAACAGCAGAAACAAAAGCAGGAGTTGGATATTTACAGTGCCGGCCTGCAACGCCAATTTAAATCCGATTTGGATCAGAAGTTGGCGGAAATTGCCAAGGATAAGGAAGTCGGCATTATTGTCGATAAAAGAGCCGTACCTAACGGCGGTATCGACGTGACGGACGAAGTAATTGCGAAATTACAATAAAGAGGTGTGTTAGTGTGAAAAAGACGGTAAAAGAGTTGGCACAATTTTTAGGCGGCACGGTCATAGGCGATGAAAATCGGGAGATTTCCGATGTCAAAGGACTGGCCGAAGCCGGGAGCGACGACATTTCTTTTGCCGTCGAACCGTATACGGAATACTTGCCTCAGGTTCATGCCGGTGCGGTTATTACGGAGAAAGAATATCCGGCAGGAAATAACACCCTCGTTCTTGTGGAAAATCCTCGCCTGGCTTTTTCCAAACTGTTGGAACTCTTTCATCCCAGGCAGAGTGTGCAAAAGGGCATTCATTCTACGGCTGTTGTCGATGAGAGTGCAAACATCGGCGAAAATACGGCCGTTATGGCTTATGCGGTTATCGGTAAAAACGTACGTATCGGCGCGGGCAGTGTTATTTATCCCTATGTGTTTATCGGGGATAATGTGACCATCGGTGTCAATGCGGCTATTTATCCCGGTGCCGTGATTATGGAAAACACGGTTATGGGTGACAATGCGGTTATTCGGGCCCATGCAGTCATCGGCGGTGAAGGTTTCGGCTTTGCCACCAAAGACGGCAAGCACACGCGCATTCCCCAAATCGGCAATGTTACTATCGGTGATGACGTGGAAATCGGTGCCTGCACGACTATTGATAACGGCACCTTAGGCAGCACGAAGGTCGGTCGAGGTACGAAAATAGACAACCTCGTCCATTTGGGACACAATGTGGAAATCGGTGAAGACTGCTTCGTCATTGCGCAGACAGGCATTGCCGGCAGTACAAAGGTGGGAAATCACGTTATCTTTGCCGGCCAGACCGGTTGTACGGGACATATTACCATCGGGGATAACGTTACCTTTGCCGGTAAGTCCGGCATTGTAGGCAATGTGGCCAGCAATACGGTAAATGCCGGTTTCCCGGCACGTCCTCACATTGAATGGAGCCGTACACAGGTATATATTAAAAAACTCCCCGATTTGGCAAAGACCGTCAAAGCTTTGGAAAAACGGATTGCCGAACTGGAAGAAAAGAAGTAAGAGGTTTGTATGTACCGATTCATGAAAATTCTCAGTTTCCTCGTCTGTCATTTGCCCGTCAGTTGGCAACATGCGTTAGGACGAGGAATGGGTGTCTTTTTCTGGACCTTTGTGCCCAAGCGGCGCAAGGTATTGGCACAAAAACAAATATTGGATTGTAAACTCACCGATTCACCGGCAGAGGCCATGGCTATTGCCAAGGCGAGTAGCCTGCGATTCGGACCTATGATTGTCGAAGTCTTGACCTATCCGAATTTGGTAAAAAAAGGTTTTTTTGAAAAATTTACCGTTACGGGCAAAGAATATTTGGATCGATTGAAAGAAAGCGGTGAAGGTGCCGTTATTATGGCATCTCATGCAGGTAACTGGGAACTTCTCGGTGCCTGGCTGGCCATGAGCGATTATCCGGTCATTTCCGTAGCTCAGCAGCAAAGTAGCGGATCCGATGAATTTATTAACGAATATCGGACGATGCTGAAGCAGCACGTAACCTATAAAACGGGCATTCGAGACATGCTTCGCTTTCTGGGGGAAGGTAAATATATCGGTCTTCTCATGGACCAGGACCCGGGCTATACGGGACTTAATGTAAAACTCTTCGGCAGAGACACGTTGACGGCCGACGGACCGGCCAAGATGGCGGCCATGAAGAACTACGGCATTTATCCCGCATTCATTCACGAAGACCGCCCTTACCATCATCACATTGAAATACAGGCTCCCCTTCACGTCTTTGAAGAAGGAGAGACCCTTTCAAAAGAAGAAAAGAAACAGCGTATTTATGAAGTAACACAGAAACTCAACGATATTTTAGAAGCTCATATTCGTAAATATCCGAGTGACTGGTTCTGGTTACATAATCGCTGGAAGTGGACAAACCGCCTGGCGGAAAAAGAAAAGGCGGAAGGAAACAAATAGAAAAGAAAGGCACCGAGAGGCTAAAAGATCCTCTGCGGTGCCTTTGTTTTATCATAATGGATGCAAAAACGGGGCTTATAGGATATTTCGTATTGATTTTAGAAGCGATAAAGCAAGTGGCAATCAGACTTTATCGCCATTTTAAGTTATTGAATGAGCTTAGAAGGTGGGCAGAAAGTGTATTGGTGAGAATCTGGAGAATCTTTGAATGAGAACCAATAAAATATTCCCAATATCATCCGGTAGATATATTTCAGATTATTTTATAAATCCATCAACCGTATAAAATTGTAAGATAGAAATAATAAACATATAATATTGTGATATAATTGTAATGAATTAAAGGTGGTATATAGAAACAGAAGGATTTACATCTGAGTTACAGGCGACCCATCATAACTTAGGCGGAGTTATGGTTTCCGACGGCAGCTGGAGACACTTTAAGGATTTCATTGATTTTGCCAACTATTTCGGTAATTATTTGACCTATTATCGAGACGATGGCATGACCAACGCACAGACACTCTATTCTTATGTTGCAGCATTACACCACGGTGGATACTTTACGGCTGATTTCAATACGTACTACATGGCGGTACTGCAGGTATTTAATACTATTAATTTTTAGATTAGGAGGATTATATTATGGGATTGTTTAGTTCAGAACGCAAAGAAGTCATTAGTCCGGTTCAAGATTTTATGGGAAAATATTTATATTATTTGGATGGAAAGGGTGCTAATTTATTTGTGTATGAAAAGTGCGTTGTTATTGATCGTACCAAAGGCGGATTATTTACCTTAGGAAATCGCACGTATAAAATTATCCCTATTAAAAATATCTTGGCAGTACAAGTTAAATCTACAGGGGCGACTTCTGGATTCTTAGAGTTTGCTACTTATGGACATGAAAATACGACAATGCAGGGATTCGATCGTATAAATGATGAAAATAATATTAATTTCAATAGTGAGAAGTCGGTAAATGCTGCTCGTGAAATTGTGAAATATCTAGTACCTAAAATTTGCTGAAGTTACACACCATAAATATTGAGAATGAAAAAATAATAGCAGTCTACCACAATGGATGCAAAAACGGAGTCTCTCAAACGAGAGACTCCGTTTATCGGTATAAATTACTGGTTGTTTTCTACGATGCAAGCCGTGCCTTGGCCGCCGCCGATGCACAGTGTTGCCAAGCCGTATTTTGCCTTCTTTTCTTTGAGGCCGTAGAGCAAGGTAACGAGGATACGAGCGCCGGATGCTCCAATGGGATGACCGAGAGCAATAGCGCCGCCGTGGATGTTGACCTTCGACATATCGAAGCCCAATTCCTTGCAGCAGTATGCAGCTTGTGCAGCAAATGCTTCGTTTGCTTCAACGAGGTCCATGTCTGCGCCTGTGAGGCCTGCTTTTTCCAGAGCTTTACGAGACGAGGGAACAGGGCCTGTACCCATGATAGCGGGATCAACGCCTGCAGATGCATAGCTCTTAATCGTAGCGAGCGGTTTGATACCCAATTCTTTAGCTTTGTCCGCGGACATAACAACGAATGCTGCCGCACCGTCGTTAATACCCGAAGCATTGCCGGCCGTAACCGTGCCGCCGTCGCGTTTGAAAGCAGGTTTTAATTTGCCCAAGCCTTCAGCCGTAACGCCTTCACGCGGGAATTCATCCGTATCGACAACGATATCGCCCTTTTTGCCGTGAATAACGACAGGAACGATTTGGTCTTTGAATGCGCCGGATTTAATAGCTTCAACAGCTTTAGCCTGAGAAGATGCAGCCAATTCGTCCTGAACTTCGCGAGTAACGCCGAATTTTTCAGCAATGTTTTCAGCTGTAATACCCATATGGTAGTTGTTGAATGCGTCCCACAAGCCGTCTTTGATCATTTCATCAACGAGCTTGCCGTCGCCCATACGATAGCCCCAACGAGCTTTTTGTACGAGATAGGGTGCCTGAGACATGTTTTCCATGCCGCCTGCAACGATAACGTCGGCATCGCCGGCTTTAATAATCTGTGCTGCCAAAGATACGCAACGCAGACCGGAACCGCAGACTTTGTTGATTGTCATAGCCGGAGTTTCAACAGGCATGCCTGCTTTAATCATAGCCTGACGAGCAGGATTCTGGCCGAGGCCGGATTGTAATACGTTACCCATTACGACTTCGTCTACTGCGTCCTTAGCAATGCCGGCACGTTTGATTGCTTCTTCAATAACTACGGCGCCCAAGTCTACAGCCGGAACGTCTTTGAATGCACCGCCGTATTTACCGATAGCCGTACGGCAAGCACTTACGATTACTACATCTTTCATGAATACCACCCTTTCTCAACTCGTTTATAGTGAATGTAAAAATCATTATAACCGTGAAGACGGAAAGCATGCACGATATGCTTGCAAAATATATCGTTACTGTTTTCACAATCTCCATATCTATATAGTATATTTTTTTACTCATAAATACAAGGGGGAAAAGAAAAAAAGTTATACTTTCTAGCTATTGAGAGTAAAGGAACAGTAACTGTAGGGTATACATGAAGAAAGTATAAGCGGCTAACGGTTATGAGCGAGGAGGATATTCAGAGCTATAGTAAGAAGCATATAAAAAGAGACATTCCTTTTACGGGAATGTCTCTTTTACGTGTTACTGTTTTAATTAGAACAGGTTCGAAATGAAACCGAAGCTGAAAAGTACGGCAACAGAAACCATCAGTTTCATATTTTCGTTCATCGAAGTCATATCGCCCGCCTCCTTTTATTTATGAAATACAAGGGTAATTAATGTAATAAGGTAAAGATTGAAATACTGTAAAAGTATGTTCTTATTTGAACTTTCTTTTCTTGTCTTTATGATACTCTCTTAAAAAAATAATGCAATAGCCTAAAAAGTTATGGAGGCGGGGCGCATATGATAAATACTCATAATTTAGAAGTATTAGTAAAAAATATAGTGAAAATAAGACTAAAAAACAGAGATGAAAGAAGAAAATTAGTAGGTAAACTTAAGAAT
>ERZ773196.96-NODE-96-length-54815-cov-18.098886_pt1 | contig 54815 bp, 52 predicted proteins | sample MGYA00581009_ERZ773196 | MGnify/ENA primary metagenome ERZ773196 (study PRJEB29015, sample SAMEA2738162) | human oral metagenome | biome: human oral; feature: human-associated habitat; material: saliva | place: China | collected 2243 ... | reverse complement strand
CCTTGATCCGTCTATGTTATCGTCGAATCCAGTCTATACAGTCAGGGATGCCCTCCTATCCTCCCCCTACCAAGCAAGTGTTATTTTCTTGCCAATCTTGGTTTCACTTGTTTATTCAACCCATTACCAATTTGGTGATGATAATTTTACTCAGTTATTGATCCCAAACTGGAAAGTTCGTCTTACTGGGTTTATTGCAAGTTCGATTGTCTTATCTTTACTTGCTACTTTAATATTTTCTATAGTAAACGCTATTATTTTACTCGTTTTTCTAGATTCAACTTTAAAGAATTATTTAGAATTTACTTTGTTTTTAGATGTTACGGTAAGAGTTATGATATTTGCAATCGTTCTTACTTTATTAGCTTTACTTTTCGTAATAATAACGAAAAAATCAATAACTTCATTAATTGCAGACGTTTTGTTATTGGTAACCACTTTATCAGGTATTTTAAGAGGAATTTCTTCTAAAATAGAAAATCTCTTGCCTTTGATTGGAGCAAAGTCATTTGCTTTTGGCCGAATTGAAGGGACTCAAACGAGCCAATTGTATGGATTTACACTTTTAGTAGTAGAAGGGATCTTGTTCTTGGTATTTATAATGGTTGTAGAAATGATTCGAATGAGGAGGAAGAATGGCAAGAATATTTTTTAGTCTTATCGTCAAAAAATATAGTTTAAAACCCGTAAAGTACCAGATAGCTATACAGTCACTTTTGATAGGTTTTGTGTGTCTCTTAGGTGTTTTACCAGTTTCAATCAATGATACTGTTGTACAATTATCTATAAAGCAAGCTCTTGTTTTTGCATCAATGCTCTCTGTTAGTATTGGGTGTGTTAATGCATTTGTTGAGTTACAATCTCACGAAACAAAACTGGTTTATTTGGTAAGTGGAAAAAGGATCTTAAGTTCAATTCGGATCCTATTCGTAGAGTTATGTGATGTACTACTACAATCAACCTTATATTTCATTGTACTACTTATATGGTTTCATTTTTTAAGTAGCGAAAATGGTGTCAGTTTAGAACTTTTCGGTTTCTATTTGATTGGCTCCATCCAATACTTTTTAATTTCTTACTTCTTATGTTATTTATTCAAAAGTCCAATGGGGAGTTTAGCTATTTTGCTGCTATTTCCTATTTTGGTACAACCATTCATAGAAAGAGTAGTGGAACCATTGACTAGTTATCTATTTTATAATATTGTTGCGGATACCATTTTAGGTAGTGCTTCCAATTTGCAATTCTGTATTTACGTTATTGGATTTGTATGTTCACTTGGGGCAACTCTCTACCTCTTGGTAAGGAATCAAGAAGTTAAGTAGTAAATAAAAATGATACTGATGAGCAAACCTTGCTAATTTTGTATATCATGGACACTGATGTTTATTACGTATTGCATTGTTTTAGAATAAAAGACAAGACTTTCGAAGTAATTGCGAGAGTCTTGTTTAGTTTTCACTCTAATGCGTGTCCAATTAATTATTTTGTAATATGTTGTTTTCCCTTTCATTCCTCATCTCAGAGAATTCTAGTGATTTATGGTAAAATAAGGTCTATATATGTGAGGACAAAGAGATGATTAATCGAGTAACAGATAACAAATTTAAACTAGTATCCAAATACCAACCGTCTGGGGATCAACCGCAGGCCATTGAGCAACTCGTGGATAACATCGAGGGTGGTGAGAAGGCGCAAATCCTGATGGGAGCGACTGGTACGGGGAAGACCTATACCATGAGCCAGGTCATCGCTCAGGTCAATAAGCCGACCTTGGTCATCGCCCATAATAAAACCCTAGCAGGTCAACTCTATGGGGAGTTCAAGGAATTTTTCCCTGAAAATGCGGTTGAGTACTTCGTATCTTACTATGATTACTATCAGCCAGAAGCCTATGTGCCATCGAGCGACACCTATATCGAAAAAGATAGCTCAGTTAATGATGAGATTGATAAGCTTCGTCACTCCGCAACATCAGCTTTGTTGGAGCGTAACGATGTCATCGTTGTGGCTTCTGTCTCTTGTATCTATGGTTTGGGTTCGCCTAAGGAATATGCCGATAGCGTAGTCAGCTTGCGTCCCGGTCTGGAGATTTCTCGTGATCGTTTGCTCAATGACCTGGTGGACATCCAGTTTGAGCGCAATGACATTGACTTTCAACGGGGGAAATTCCGTGTTCGTGGGGACGTGGTGGAGATTTTCCCAGCTTCGCGTGATGAACATGCCTTCCGGGTGGAGTTTTTCGGGGACGAGATTGAGCGGATTCGTGAGATTGAAGCTTTGACGGGCCAAGTTCTAGGAGATGTGGACCACTTAGCCATTTTTCCGGCCACTCACTTCGTGACCAATGACGACCATATGGAAGTGGCCATTGCTAAGATTCAGGCTGAACTAGAAGAGCAGTTGAAGGTCTTTGAAAAAGAAGGCAAGCTCCTGGAAGCTCAACGTCTAAAACAACGGACCGAGTATGACATTGAAATGTTACGAGAGATGGGCTACACCAATGGGGTCGAAAACTACTCTCGTCACATGGATGGACGGAGTGAAGGAGAGCCTCCCTACACCCTTCTTGACTTCTTCCCAGAAGATTTTCTCATTATGATCGATGAAAGTCACATGACCATGGGACAGATCAAGGGCATGTACAATGGAGACCGCTCGCGCAAGGAAATGCTGGTCAACTATGGTTTCCGTTTGCCATCTGCCTTGGATAACCGGCCACTGCGTCGGGAGGAGTTTGAAAGTCATGTTCACCAGATTGTCTATGTGTCAGCGACACCGGGTGATTATGAGATGGAACAAACCGATACTGTCATCGAGCAGATCATTCGTCCGACAGGTCTTCTCGATCCCGAGGTGGAAGTGCGTCCGACCATGGGACAAATGGACGATCTCTTGGGTGAAATCAATGCGCGTGTAGAACGTGGAGAGCGGACCTTTGTTACCACCCTGACCAAGAAGATGGCAGAAGACTTGACCGACTACTTCAAGGAAATGGGTGTCAAGGTCAAATACATGCACTCGGACATTAAGACCTTGGAGCGGACGGAAATAATCCGTGATTTGCGTTTGGGCGTTTTTGATGTCTTGGTCGGTATCAACCTTCTTCGCGAAGGGATTGACGTACCAGAAGTCAGTCTAGTTGCCATTCTCGATGCGGATAAGGAAGGATTCCCCCGTAATGAACGCGGATTGATTCAGACCATCGGTCGTGCTGCCCGTAATAGTGAGGGACATGTGATCATGTATGCAGATACTATGACCCAATCTATGCAAAAAGCCATCGATGAAACAGCCCGTCGTCGTCAGATTCAGATGGCTTATAATGAAGAGCATGGCATTGTGCCACAAACCATTAAGAAGGAAATCCGTGACCTGATCTCTGTTACCAAGGCTGTGGCCAAGGAAGAGGACAAGGAAGTGGATATCACCAGTCTCAACCGCCAAGAGCGCAAGGAACTGGTCAAGAAACTGCAAGGTCAGATGCAAGAAGCCGTCGAAGTTCTTGACTTTGAGTTAGCAGCACAAATCCGCGATATGATGTTGGAAGTCAAGGCCTTGGATTAGATAGGATAAAGCGAATGAAGATTATCATTAAAACAATGGAAACTCCTGAAGAGATAGAAGGAAAATCTCTCGTTCATTGGCAAACGTGGAGAGAGGCTTATGACGATCTTTTACCCGAGGAATTTCAGGAGACGATGACATTAGAAAAATGTCGTTTCTTTAGTCAAAAGTATCCAGAAAATACCTTGATTGCTATGGATGGAAAGAAGGTCGTTGGATTTATCAGCTATGGAAATTTTCGTGATGAGGCCATTCAAGCTGGTGAAATCATTGCTTTATATGTTTTAAAAGATTACTATGGAAAAGGTGTGAGTGAACAGTTAATGCATGCTGCATTTGTTGCTCTCGATCATTTCTCTGAAATTTATTTATGGGTATTGAAAGATAATAAGCGAGCCATTGCTTTCTATCAAAAAATGGGTTTTACTTTTGATGGCCAAGAAAAAATACTTGACCTTGGAAAACCTGTTAAGGAATTGCGGATGATGTGTTCTTCAAATAAAAATTTCTAAAGGACCTATCTATCAATCTTTGAACCATTATCAATTAATCAAGTAAAAAAATAAAAGAGATAGAATGAACCAAAGAAATGAAGGAGAAGACGAATGAAGATTTTAGTCATCAACGGGCATCCGGATAAGGAAAGTTACTGTCAGGCTATTTTTCAAACCATTGTCGAAACGATTGACTCAAATCGCCACGAGCTTAAAGTGATCAGTCTCAATGAAGAGGACTTTGATCCTGTCCTTCGCTACGGCTATCGAAAGCGGATGGAAGAAGATTCCTTTATCCTTCGTTCTCAGGAATTAATCCAATGGGCAGATCATTTCATCTTTGTTTATCCCATCTGGTGGAGTAGTATGCCGAGTCTCATGAAAGGTTGGATTGATCGGGTCTTCACACCTGGGATTGCCTACTCGGCCAATGATCAGGGAAGCTTTATCTGGAATTACCTGAGAGGCAAGCAATTCAAGAAGTTGCTCAAAGGGAAAACAGCTAGTATATATGCGACCTCCATGGCACCTACTTGGTGGTATAAGATCTTTTCAGGCCCTCTCAACATTCCTGATAGTTATGGCATCTCTGTTTTGAAGAATGCTGTCTTGAACCACTGTGGGATTAAAACCAAGCGCGTCTGCATCTTGGGAGAAGTCGGACGAGATGTGAACACCGCTAGCATGCGGGAGAAGCATCTCCAAAAGGTAGCAGCAGAAGTGAAGAAACTATCATGAAATAAGATTCTAAGAGACACAAATAATTAAAAAATAGTACAAGGTAAAGAGAAAGACAGATAACTAGACCGATTTGAAAAAAGGGTAAGAAGCTAATGGGGAAAATCCACTCAAATGAAAAATAATCAAAGAAAATCAAATACAAAAAAGAATCTATCAAGGAGAGAAAGTTTTCAGCTCTGGCTAGATTCTCATAAAATTATAGGCTTTTTCCTGATCCTTGATCTCATCTTAGGAATAGGAATAGGTATCAATCTTATTTTTAAGAGTCTTCCTATTCCGTCGCCCTATAGAGATATCAATTATAGTTTTCCATTATATATAAATCTTTTTTGTCTGGTGTATCGATTATTTGACTATTGGTTCCTAGACTTTTCTAGGACAAGGATGACAATAAAAAGATATGCAGATTTATTTATTTATCTTAATAGTATAGGTTTAGTGGTCCATCTTTTTATCGGGGTTGGTGGGAAAAATAGTAAGGGGCTCCTGCCTTCACTCTTATCCCTAGATCACCGCTATATTTGGTTCCCTATAGCAACCTATCTGGTCTTTTTTACCTTGTCTGCTTTAACGATTTTGCTTATGAAATATATCGAAACAAAGAGGAATAAATAATAGAAAGGAAATATATGTCACGTACAACGCCTACTATACTGTGCAATCTTTGCATGGTCGAAGATCTTGAAAATGGGAAAGTAGTCCTCCAATACCGCTCACCTGAAAAGACTCACTGGGCTGGCTATGCTTTTCCAGGTGGCCATATCGAAGAAGGAGAAAGCCTTGTAGAATCCGTCATTCGTGAAATCTACGAAGAGACAGGACTTACAATTACAAATCCAAAACTGGTCGCAGTCAAAGACTGGCCACAAGATGAGGGCGGCCGCTACATCGTCTTTTGCTACAAAGCGACAGAATTTACAGGCCAGCTCAGATCGTCTGAAGAAGGAGAAGTTTATTGGGTTGAGAAGGATCAATTAGAAAAGTTGGACTTGTCCTACGATATGCTTCCTCTACTGGAAGTGATGGAAGACCCAGATTTGTCCGAGTACTATTATCGCAAACGGACAGACGACGACTGGGAAAAATTAAGATTTTAAGTAAAGGAGCTAGAAATATCTAGTTCTTTTTTCTCTTCAAAGATAAAATGTTGCCTAAAGCACTGAGAATATTCATTCGTGCTTGAATCTGCTCAGAAAAAGTACTATAGTATAAGCATAAAATACAATTGTAATCTTTCATACTGTGAATAGAAAGAAGGCAAGATATGAAATTACAATTTAGAATCCTTATAGGAATTTGCTTCTTGATCGGTGCCTTAGTCTTTGCCTTTCAAAAGGAATGGTTATACGCTTTGCTGTTGCTTTTGGTTGGGGCTTCTTACCTTTATAAAGGAGTGCGTCGATGAAGAGTGAGTGTTTAAACATCAAGGGGCTAAATGTTTGGTATAAAAAAAACAAGCCCATTATAAAAGACACGAATTTGTTTGTGCCCAATCATTCTGTAGTAGGGTTGATTGGTCGAAATGGAGCTGGGAAGACAACCTTGCTTAAAGCTTTAAGTAGTGTCTTTGATCATCGGCAGTATGCAGTTGATTCTGTTACCATAGAAGACAAGGCGACCTCTTTTCATACGAATTTCTATAAGAGTCGTACCTATACAGTTTTTACCGAAAACAATAGTTTTTTAAACTGGGATTTTGTTCATTATTTTAATTTTGTCTGTCGTTTGTATCATCGAAAGAGAGATGAAACGTTATTGCAGGACTTGATTTCAGGCTTTCATTTTGAAGAATTTCTCAACACCGATATCGGTAGTTTGTCAACGGGAAATAAGAAGAAAGTCTTCTTGATCACAGCTTTTTATCTCAAACCTCCCCTCCTTATTTTGGACGAACCATTTGATGGTCTTGATTTTGATGCGACAGAATTTCTATATGGTTTGCTATTGCAGTATAAAGAAGAAGGCTCTATTCTGATGAGTTCGCATATCGCAGAGAGTATCGTTCGGGTGTGTGATACAGCTTATTCTATTGAAGATGGTCACTTAGACGCGATCGAATCGAATTTAGAAGATTGGTTTCATGACGTCAATCGTCAGAGGGGGTAGAGCATGCTACTAGCAATTTTTAGAGATGTGGTATCCAAAAATCGGCTCTTCTTGTTCTTAACTTCCTTAGCCTTTGCTCTTTATTACCATCTTGTTGGGGCAAAATTTTCTACGAGCTTTCAAGTCTTGCTGATCAGTACAGCTATTGTTACTGCTCTATCAACCTTTCAATTGCTGTATTCCTACTTTTCGATGGACAGGGTCCAGGCCTACTACCAGCTTCCTTTGTCTCTCAATCGTTTCAAAGGGTCTTTTATTGCGGTAACCTTTCTTCTCAATTTACTAGAGCGCGTGCTGTTATTGATCCTCTTTTTAGGAGTCAGGTTAGACCTGCTACAATCCTTTAAGCTCGTCCTCCTTTCTTTACTGGTGGTATTGAGTGTGTTTTATATCTTTATCCAGTTCAATACAAGGCCAAGTCTTCTAGGAGGAGTACTCATTTCTGTAACGACTGTTCTTACAGTATTTTCTTTATGGGTCCAACAAGTGTCCTATATGATCTTCCTTTCAGCCCTCGTTGCTGTCTTTATTTTTCAAAATGAGGACTTGATCGCGATTTCAAAAAATGATCAGTTGCTCGTCGCAAAGAGAAGAAGCGGCAATTATTTTTGGATTTCCTTATTTCAAGAGCGCTATTTTTCCATCAATTTTGTCTTTACTCTCATCTTCCTCCTTCTCATTCTGATACAGGATTATGAGGCTCCATTAAAAATCATCATCCTTTTAACGATAGCTTCTGTCAATACGCCATTAACCACTCTCATTTCCGCTGATAAAGATTTGATCGATCATGTTAAGTCTCTTCCTAAGAGTCGGTTCTTTTACTTGATGTATTACCGTGTATTACTGACTTATTTCTTATCTGTGAATCTATTTGTTGCTTTGTTATTAAAAATAGTGGTCATGCCTGACTTGGGGATTCTATTTTTACTAGGAGTGATGATTCTAGCAGTAGTGGAAGCTGTTTTGCACTTACTTATTGAAATCTATTTCCCTTTAAGAAAATGGAATTTAAAGAGAGAATGTTGGAAATACCCAAGAAAATACATTGTTCCTAGTATCGTTTTCTTACTTAGTTGGAGTCTCCTTTTCTGCTTCTAAGGAATCGCCCCTTTGCTTGTATCTACTCCTTAATTGTAGTATGATAGAGGAGTTGAAAAGATGCTAGAAAAGGTGGCAAGTAATATGAAAGATTTTCACTTTGATGCAATTGCTGCATTTGAAAATTACGAAATCGAAAAGATGAGAGATGGTCATGTGGTGGTGACAACCAAGGTCGTGGAATCATCGCTCAATTATTATGGAAATGCACATGGAGGCTATCTCTTTACCCTGTGTGACCAAGTCAGTGGTTTGGTCGTGGTTTCTCAAGGTGTCGATGGTGTGACCTTGCAATCTTCCATCAATTACTTGAAAGCAGGGCGTCTGGGTGATATCCTGACCATCCATGGTGAATGTGTCCACAGTGGACGGACGACTCGAGTTGTGGATGTCGATATTACCAATCAAGACGTGGCAAATGTCTGCAAGGCAACCTTTACTATGTTTGTTACGGGAGTGAGAGATGAATCCGCACAAGTACGCATTTAAAAACTATATTTTTGATTTTTATGGAACCTTGGTCGACATCGAAACCGATGAGTCGAGTCCCATTTTATGGGATACCATGGCTCAGATCTACCAATCCTACGGGGCAAGTTACACAGGAGAAGGTCTGCGCCTGCGTTATAAAGAGTTGGTGCAACAAGCTGAAGAAGACTTGGCTAAGGAAAAACAAGTTGCCTATCCTGAGATTGATCTGACGGTCATTTTTGTGCAATTGTATTTAGAAGGTCATCCAAGTGGGAATAGTGTTGTCCACCTCAAAGAGTGGGGACGTTTGATTGCGCGGACTTTCCGTGTCCTTTCTCGCAAGCGGTTGGAGCTTTATCCTCACACGAAAGAAGTATTAGAGGATATGAAAGCTGCAGGTTGCCGAATCTTTCTCTTATCCAATGCCCAAGCAGATTTTACCAATCCGGAGATTGATTTGGTTGGTTTGAGAGAACTTTTCCATGCCATTTACTTGTCATCTGATGCAGGTATTCGCAAACCTCAGCCCGAGTTCCTCTTGGAAGTGATGAAAGACCACCAGTTGAACCCTGAGAAAACGGTCATGGTGGGGAATGACTTTACGACAGATGTCGCTGTTACCCAAAGTATCGGGATGGAGAGTATCTTGATCAATACCTTCCCATACTCTGAAGCTGAACTGCGCGAGAAGAATCAAGCAAGCGTGCGCGTGATTCGAGATATTCAAGAATTGCAGGAAGATTGAAAATATCATCCATGTAGGGAGGCCAAGTTGCCTCCTTTTTTCTTGAAAATGCTACAGTAGAACAGGATTTGTCAAATTTTCGCTTTCATGGTATACTATGAAAGTTAATTTGAATAAGGAGATAAAAATGAATAGCTTACCAAACTGTCCAAAATGTAACTCTGAATACGTCTATGAAGATGGAGCGCTCTTGGTGTGCCCAGAGTGTGCGTATGAATGGAACCCAGCTGAGGTCGAAGAAGAAGAGGGTGTCGTAGCGATTGACGCCAACGGAAACAAATTGGCTGATGGCGATACGGTGACCTTGATCAAAGATTTGAAAGTGAAGGGTGCACCGAAAGATTTGAAACAAGGTACGCGCGTGAAAAACATCCGTATCGTGGAAGGAGACCACAACATCGATTGTAAGATTGATGGCTTTGGTGCAATGAAGCTCAAATCAGAATTTGTGAAGAAAATCTAAAGAAAAGAAGAAGGGCCTAGCCCCTTTTCTTTCAGGAGAATACTATGAAATTCAAACTATTATTTAGCTATCGTTTTCTATTGTTTATCTTAAGTGTACTCGGCGTTTACCTGCAACTGACCAAGCATGGTGGCTTTGGCATGATGCTCTATTACACCATTTTATCCAACATGTTGGTCATGTTCTTTATGGGAGACATGGTTTGGCGCATGGTTCGAGGTCGTTCGACCCAGACTCAGGGCTACCTTCGTATGAAAGGCGCAGTGACTATGGCTATTATGATTACCTTTGTCATCTACCACTTTATGTTGGCGCCTCTTGCGACACCAGAGAAGTTTTATCGTTTGGAAAACTTCCTTTGTCATTACATCGTTCCTTTGATGTTCTTCTTTGATACCCTAGTGATTGATAAAGCCAAGCAATATCGCAAGCTCGATCCCTTCCTTTGGACCTTGATTCCCCTTGCTTATATGCTCTTTGCCCTTCTCAATGGTTTGGTCTTGAAGTGGCCAATTCCAGGTGCAAAAGATAGTCCTTTTGCCTATTTCTTTATCAATGTTAATAAATACGGCTGGGCTTTTGTGGGTAAATGGGTGGTGATCATCTTTATCGCCTACCTCTTAGATGGCTATGTGCTCTATGGGATTAAAAATATCAAGCGTTAATCGGCTGTTTCTTAGTAAAAACCGAACATTATTCGGACGAAAAGTCTTGTTTTTAAATTTTTTTGAAAAATGTTGAGTTTTTTCTTGCATGTCGTTTGAAACTGTGATATAGTTATCTCAATTAAATAAATCCTTTAATCCTGTCCCGTGAGGCAGGCAAGGAGACTGTGAAAAACAATGGCTAGGACCATAGGGCGAGACTCTATCCTCTTAGACCATTCATTTGCTGAACCTCCTTGAAAAAGGAGGTTTTTCTTTTACAACTAAGGAGGACTGAATGAAAACCAAAGAAGTCGTTGATGATTTGACGATGAAACGGGCCATTACCCGGATCACCTACGAAATCATTGAACGAAACAAAGATTTGAGCCAGATTGTGCTGGTGGGGATCAAGACGCGTGGTGTTTATATCGCTCGCCGGATCCAAGAACGCCTCTCTCAGCTGGAACAAATCGATGTCCCTGTAGCAGAACTAGATACCAAGCCTTTCCGAGATGACATGAAGGCGACTGAGGATACGACGGTCTTACCAGTTGATATCGCTCATAGAGAAGTCATTTTGATCGATGATGTCCTCTATACAGGTCGCACGATACGCGCTGCCATTGACAATCTGGTCAGTCACGGTCGTCCTGCTCGAGTGAGTCTGGCGGTTCTAGTCGACCGTGGGCATCGGGAGTTGCCGATTCGTCCGGACTTTGTTGGGAAAAATATCCCGACAAGTAAGTCAGAGGAAATCATTGTCGAGATGGTGGAGCTAGACGGTCAAGACCGCGTCCTCATCAAAGAAGCTTAAACAAATTGTAAACTATTTGCATTCACATTTTAAAAGGAGAATCAACATGTCTGAAAATCAAATCGCTCTTAAAAACCTTGTCTCAATGGAAACTCTTACCAATGAAGAAGTAATGGCATTGATCAAACGTGGGATTGAGTTCAAAAACGGAGCAAAAGCAGCCTACGAAGACCAACACATCATCTCAAACCTTTTCTTTGAACCTTCAACTCGTACCCACAAAGCCTTTGAAGTGGCAGAGTTGAAATTGGGATGTGATCTCCTTGACTTTGATGTGAAGACAAGCTCTGTGAACAAAGGGGAAACACTTTACGATACCATCTTGACCATGTCAGCTCTTGGTGTAGATGTCTGTGTCATCCGTCACCCTGAAGTGGACTACTACAAAGAATTGGTTGAAAGCCCAACGATCACAGCCTCTATCGTCAATGGTGGGGACGGTTCAGGTCAACACCCAAGCCAAAGCTTGCTTGATTTGATGACTATCTACCAAGAATTCGGTCACTTTGATGGCTTGAAAGTTTGTATCGCTGGGGACTTGGATCACTCACGTGTGGCAAAATCAAATATGCAAATCTTGAAACGTTTGGGAGCAACCCTCTACTTTGCAGGTCCAGACGAATGGAGAAGTGCGGAATTTGAAGACTATGGAACCTTCGTCACTATCGATGAAGTCATTGAAGAAGTGGATGTGATGATGTTCTTGCGTGTACAACACGAACGTCATGATTACGAATCACTCTTCTCTAAAGAAAACTACCACCGTCTTCATGGTTTGACACAAGAACGTTATGACCGTATGAAAGATACTGCGATCTTGATGCACCCAGCACCAGTCAACCGTGACGTTGAAATTGCGGACCACTTGGTAGAAGCTCCTAAATCACGCATCGTAGAACAAATGACAAATGGTGTCTTTGTCCGTATGGCCATCATTGAAGCCGTCCTTAAAGGTCGCGGAGCAAAATAAGATAACTGACAATTCATTGAAAGGAAAGAAAGAGGACAGAGTAGAGAACTACATGGAATCTGACTTTCCTTTTTTTGAGGAACTATGATAAAATTGGATTAGAATAAAAGAAGGGAGGGGTTCGATGAAACGATTATTGGTCCTAGAGGATGGGACTGTATTTGAAGGAGAAGCCTTTGGTGCAGACCTATATGTGACTGGTGAGTTGGTCTTTACCACAGCCATGACAGGTTTTCAAGAATTGATCACGGATCAGGCTTTTAGTGGCCAGATTCTCTCCTTTACCTTCCCGGTTATTGGCGCAGCAGGGATCAATCGGGATGATTCTGAATCCATTACACCCACTTGTTTGGCAGTAGTGGTTCAGCATCTAGTGGAGATGCCGAGCAATTGGCGACAGCAGATGACCTTGGATGAATTCTTGAAGCGAAAAAAAATCCCTGGTATTGTAGGGATTGATACAAGACAGGTAGCAAAAATTGTCCGCAAGTATGGACGGATGAAGGCGACTGTCATTAACAAGGGGGATTCGATCGAGCATATCCTGGATCAGTTGCGAGCAACGGTCCTTCCCAAAGACCAAGTGCGTCAAGTCTCGACAAAAACAGCCTATGCTGTACCAGGTTTTGGTAAGAGTATTGCCTTGATTGATCTAGGTGTCAAACACTCTGTCTTACGCCAGTTGAGTCAAAGGGACTGTAATGTTACGGTCTATCCCTATGACATTTCTTATGATGAACTGATGGAACAGCAGCCCGATGGCGTTATTTTATCCAGTGGGCCTGGAGATCCCCATCAGGTGAAAAAACTCTGTCGCTTGATCCAAAAAATCAATGGTCAAATTCCGATCTGGGGCATGGGCTTGGGAGCACAGGTACTGGCTCAAGCTTATGGAGCGGAGCTAGCTCCCATGGAAGTTGGACACTTCGGATTAAATATTCCTGTTCGTGAAATTGCGACAGGAAAAATCGAGATAACGAGTCAAAATCATTTGTATAGTATTGCCAGAGATAGTCTGCCTCATGATTTATTGGTCACGCATGAAAACGTCAATGACCATAGTATTGAAGGTTTTCGTCATCGTTACCAACCGATTTTAGGGGTTCAATTCCAAGTGGATGCTAGTCCAGGGCCAAGGGAAAATCTCTATTTTTACGATGAATTTTTAGAGTTGATTGATGCCAAAATTCACGAAAGTAGAAGGGAGAAGGAATGATGAAAGAAAACCAGAAATTGCTTCTCCTATGTGGAGATTCTTATCAGGATATTAGCCTCTTGGCTGCGGTAAATGAAGCACAAAAACTGAATGTCAAGGACGGGAATGCTCTTGTCCTTTATTTGGGCGAAGGAAATGCTATTACCCAAGAAGCTGCAGATATGGTTGTAGTTAGTAAGCTCAAGCTGGATGCTCTTAGAACGACTCTTCTTTCTTATACAGGATCCCGCTTGCTCCTAGCTTTTGCGGATAAACAGATTTTAAATCTCTTGTTCCGATTGGAAGAAACTGGATTTTTCAAAGAAGCATCGATCATGATTGTCGGTCCGAGTCTTCAACGCTACCGGACCTTTTATCAGCAGGCGGACCAACGACGCCTCTTTCAAGAGCTGGGCTATCAGGTACCCGCTTCCGCACTGGTCGGTTCTGTTCGAGAAGCTATCGAGTTTTCGGAAGGCATTCAATTTCCCATTATGATCTGGCCAGTAGCGAGTAAGCAAGGGCAGGGACGAAAGATTGCTCATAATCTAGATGACCTGTGCGAAGCAGTGGAAACAGGACTTTCAGTCTCTCCAAGTCAGCAGTGTTTGCTAGAATTTTCTACTTATGGCTTTAAGGAACTGGATTTTGTAGTCATGCGGGATCGTGAAGACAATCACTACCTGGCTGCCTCTATTGAAAGCATTGATCCTGTTGGGATCCACTCTAGTGACTCTTACCAATTTATTCCAGCAGTCACCCTGACTGACCGGGAGTTCCAAAATCTTCGAGAAGCAGCAATCCACATCAGTCGCTATTTGAAACTGACAGGAGCTATTTCCATCAAGTTTGCATTGGATCCGACGAGCTATGCTTTTTATATCTTAGAGGTTAATCCATTTGCATCAGATAGTATCTCGATGGCCTCTATGGGCTTGGGCTATTCCTTGTTTGAGCAAGGAGTTCAGTTACAATTAGGGCGCTCTCTCGAGCATTTGCCTCACCCCCTATTAAAAGATCTAAAGGCCGTTTACGAACCGAGTTTGGACTATATCTTCTTTAAGATCCCGATTTTTTCTGATACTGCTAAAAACGCCCGTCTCAATACCCAAATTCACTCTTATGGGGCAGTTTATGGCTTTGGGAAGAGAATCGATGAGGCTTATCAACAAGCCCTAGAAACCATTAAAGATAAGAACTTGCTGACCATCCTTCCTGAGGAAATGAGCGATGATGAATTAATCCAGAAAATTGCTCGTCATATGCCCCACCGGCTCTTCTATATCTTAGAAGCCTTGAAACGTGGTTTTGAGTTTGAGGAACTCTTGGATTTGAGTAAATTAGCACCTGTTTATTTGCAGGTTCTGGCCAACCTTGTAGAAATGGAAAAAGTAGCAGAAGCTGAAATCAAACCAGCCTTTCTTCCAGTTGAACCATCAGCTGGCTTATATGAGGTTAAAGTGGGAGCAGCCTATTATCTGACCCAGAATGGAACCAATGAATCATTGGGTTTGGACGCTACTTGTGTCTTGGTGGATGATCTAGAAATCTGTGATGAGTATTTTTACCAAAAGGTCAGAAAGCAGGTGAAAGAGCTGAAAGAAAAAGGACAACAGGTGATCTTACTCACGAATCGTCCTTTTACAGAATCTTTGGCAGATAAAGTCTATTATCTTCCTATCAATGAGACAAGCCTTCACCTGATTCAGACCATTGATCAGGTCAAAGATATTGTCAAGCTTTCTAATAGACAATAAAGGATCCGGACAATCTATCCGAATCCTTTTTTGTTTCTTATTTTTTGCTCACAATACCGATAATGGTATCAACTGCGCGTTCCATGGTTTGGAAGCTAACGTATTCAAAGCGACCATGCATGTTTTCGCCACCGGCAAAGATATTTGGTGTTGGAATCCCCATAAAGGAAATTTTAGATCCATCTGTACCACCACGGATTGGTTCAATGATTGGAGTGATTCCAAGATCTTCCATGACTTCCTTAGCAAGGGTAATCGGCGTCATATCTTTTTCAATCACTTGCTTCATGTTGTAATACTGATCTTTGAGGGTGAGGAGAACGCGTTCGCTACCGAGCTCCGCATTCATCTGATCGGCAATAGATTTCATCAGGTCTTTGCGTTTCTCAAAGCTTTCAGTTTCAAAGTCTCGAATGATGTAGCTGGCACTTGCTTCCTCGACAGTTCCATCGATGTTCATCAAGTGGTAGAAGCCTTCATAGCCTTCGGTTAATTCTGGACGTGCTCCTTCAGGGAGTTTGTTATGAAAATCAATGGCCAATTGAAGAGCGTTGATCATTTGACCTTTGGCTGTACCTGGGTGGACATTGCGTCCTTTGAAGGTAATTTCAGCTCCAGCTGCTGAGAAGGTTTCGTATTGAAGCTCTCCAAGAGGACCACCATCGACAGTATAGGCAAAATCTACATCGAAATCCTCTGCATCAAATTGATCTGCGCCGACTCCGATTTCTTCATCTGGACCAAAGCCAATACGGATTTCTCCGTGTTTGATTTCAGGATGAGCTGTCAGGTATTCAATAGCTGTCATGATTTCAGCGATACCTGACTTATCGTCTGCACCCAGAAGAGTAGTACCGTCAGTTGTGATCAAGGTTTGTCCCTTGTAGTTGTTCAAATGAGCAAAATCGGCTGGATCGAGTGTGAAACCAGACTCACCAAGGGCAATGACACCCCCATCATAATTCTCAACGATTTGTGGATTGACATTTTCGGCATTGAAGTCAGCGGTATCCATGTGAGAGATAAATCCAATCTTGCGTGTAAAGCTTGGATCATTGGCTGGAAGTGTTCCAATGGCATAGCCGTTTGGTAAATAGTAGACGTTTTGAAGACCCACGCGTTTCATCTCAGGGATCAAAACGTTTGTTGCAAAATCAACTTGTGATTGGGTACTTGGAGTGGTTGTAGAATTCTCGTCTGAACGTGTGTTAACCTTTACATAGGTAATAAAACGGTCCAACAAATTTGCATATTTCATGATCATTCTCCTTTTTCAGTTTCAATTAATTTGTGAATAGCATGTGCCACGCCATCTTCATCATTGGTCAGGGTGATGAAGTCTGCGATTTCCTTGACAGCAGCATTGCCATTTCCCATAGCAACGCTGTAACCAGCAAAACGTAGCATTTCAAGGTCATTATTGGCATCTCCAAGAGCCATAACCTGTTCTCTGCTGTAGCCTAATGTTTGACTTAATGCCTGAAGAGCAGAAGCCTTGCTCGCGCCTTTTGGAAGGATTTCAAACAAGATATCCTGTGAACGTACGGTGTTAAAATCGGCTTCTAATGCAGTCTCGTACTGAGCTTGGAAGGCATCAATAGCAGAAGGATCTCCTACGTACATAGCTTGAAAAATAGGGAGGTAGTTTGGTAGATTTTCTAATGAAATAGGTGTCGGTTTATAGTTAACAATACCCGCATCCATCGTGACAAGTTCACTAGCTTCAGGTGCGACCACTAGGTAGTGATCCATATCAAATAAGGTTAGCTGGACGTCTGTATCTTCCGTTAAAACTTGCAACCGGTGCATGTCCTCAAGGCTCAATTCTTCCTTGCCAATGATTTCCCAATTATGAGTAGACAAGGTTGTACACCCATTATTGATAATCATATAGTAGTTGCCATCAGGAAGTCCAATCTCTTCAAAGATAGGCCGTACACCCGCTAAGGGACGCCCCGTACAGATCACAATGTCATAGCCGGCTTCATGGGCTTTATGAAGAGCTTCAATATTGCCTTTAGAGAGAGACTTATCCTCATGCAAGAGAGTTCCATCCAAGTCAATCGCGATTAATTGAATCATTTGAGTTCCTCCAAATCAAGAGGAACAAAGCCATCAATCACTTTTCCAATCACCCCAGGTTCCTCATCTAGTGGAATGATTTGATCACTATATTTCTTATTGAGGGAAACCAGTCGAATACCGTTGGCCTCACGAAATACTCGTTTGATCAACGTTTGCCCATCAAAATCAATGGCATAAATAGCCCCTGCCTGATCATAATAGGTTTGCTTGATTAACACAACGGCCCCTTTTACGTATTTAGGCTCGAGGGAATCCGTATGAATCCAAAAAGCCAAATCGTAAGGAATCTTTTGATCAAACCAGACGATATCAGCTTGTTTCTGATTTTGGTAAGCTGCAAAAGAATCATAGACAGAATAAGAGTGGTATTGCTTTTCAATTTTCTGTCTTTCTTTCTGATGGGTCAAGAGACTCTTTCCGTAAGAAAGAAGATTTTCTTGATTTCCTTCATCGAGCTGTTTATATAATCGTTCAATCTCTGAATCAATGACCACAAAATCATTGCGCAATCGAGGGTCAATATCAGCAACTGCTACCTGGAAAAAGGCTGCAATCTTCTCTAAATTTTCAGGAACGGGAAGAGAAGTTCCTTTTACATATCCAGTCAGGGTACTTGCAGGGATTCCAGTAATACGAGATAATTCGATCTGTTTTTTTCCTTGTTCTTTCAGTAATTCTCTAATCTTTTCCGATATAATCCGTAATGCCTCTTTGTCTTGAGGGCTTGCCTTTCCACGACCTCTGGCCAACCTACTCACCTCCTTGTATTTACCCTTACTATTATAATGAATTAAATCGAAAAAGTAAATAGAAATCCCTGAAAAATGTGAAAAAAGATGAATTTGATCTAAATCGGATTTTCTTTTTAAATTTTATTTGGTATTCCTTTACTTTTTGAGGAAAAAGGTCTAAGATAAAAGCAAAGAGTTCATGGAGGTGGAGGTATGATTCGTACTGTTCAAGTCAGAGATGCAGGTCAAATTAGAGATTTATGTCATCAAGCATTGGGGTATGATTCGACCCTTGAAAAAGTGGCAGCTCAGATTGATAAATTTAATTCGCCAGATTCGGATCATTTTTGCTTTGTTTATGAAGAGGAACAAACAGGCCATATTCTTGGTTATGTGGAGGCAGAAGTTTATGAAAGCCTCTATAGTGATGCTGGTTTAAATATTTTGGGTCTTGCGGTTTTTCCATCTGCTCAAGGACGTGGGATCGGTCGCCAATTGATGGAGCGAGTAGAAGATCTTGCCAAAAGCAAGCATTATGCTTTTATCCGTTTAAATTCTGCCTCTCATCGAAAAGAAGCTCATCTCTTTTACGAACGAATAGGCTATGAGGGTAATAAAACGCAGAAGCGATTTTTGAAAATAATGAATTAAGATAGGCAAAGCCCTATCTTTTTTGTTATAATGAAGAGTACGATTAAATTTACTAGGAAGATGATTATGCCAAATTTTGAAGAATTAAAAAAACGACAAGAGAAGATTCGGAACTTCTCGATCATCGCCCATATTGACCATGGAAAGTCAACCTTGGCCGATCGAATTTTAGAAAAAACCGAAACCGTGTCTAGTCGGGAGATGCAAGCCCAACTCCTAGACAGTATGGACCTAGAGCGGGAACGTGGGATTACCATCAAGCTGAATGCCATCGAGTTGAACTACACGGCTAAAGATGGGGAAACCTATATCTTCCACTTGATTGACACACCAGGACACGTGGACTTTACCTATGAAGTTTCGCGGTCGCTCGCTGCCTGTGAGGGTGCCATTCTCGTAGTAGATGCCGCTCAAGGGATTGAAGCTCAGACCCTAGCCAATGTCTACTTAGCACTGGACAATGATTTGGAAATCCTGCCAGTCATTAATAAGATTGACTTGCCGGCTGCAGATCCAGAACGGGTGCGCACAGAAGTAGAAGATGTCATCGGTCTAGATGCTAGTGAGGCAGTCTTAGCTTCTGCCAAGGCTGGTATCGGGATTGAAGAGATTTTGGAGCAGATTGTTGAGAAAGTTCCAGCACCGACTGGGGATGTTGAAGCTCCTCTTCAAGCCTTGATCTTTGACTCTGTATATGATGCCTATCGTGGAGTAATCCTTCAGGTCCGAGTGGTTAATGGAATGGTCAAACCAGGCGATAAGATCCAGCTCATGAGCAATGGCAAGACCTTTGATGTTACTGAAGTTGGGATTTTTACTCCTAAAGCAGTTGGACGCGATTTCCTTGCAACTGGAGACGTTGGCTATATTGCGGCCTCTATCAAGACTGTTGCGGATACCCGTGTGGGGGATACGGTGACCCTAGCGACCAATCCAGCAAGTGAGCCCCTTCATGGTTACAAGCAAATGAATCCAATGGTCTTTGCCGGTCTTTACCCAATCGAATCTAACAAATACAATGATCTTCGGGAAGCTTTGGAAAAATTGCAATTGAATGACGCTAGTCTTCAATTTGAACCGGAAACTTCTCAAGCTCTTGGATTTGGTTTCCGTTGTGGTTTCTTAGGTCTCCTTCATATGGACGTTATCCAAGAGCGTTTGGAGCGTGAGTTCAATATTGACTTGATCATGACAGCACCGTCTGTTATTTACAAGGTTAATTTGACAGACGGAGAAGCACTGGATGTCTCAAACCCTTCTGAGTTTCCAGATCCAACCAAGATCGCTTCGATCGAAGAACCGTATGTCAAAGCCCAAATCATGGTGCCACAAGAGTTTGTCGGGGCTGTCATGGAATTAGCCCAACGGAAACGCGGTGATTTTGTGACCATGGACTACATCGATGAAAATCGGGTGAATGTCATCTATCAAATCCCACTGGCGGAAATTGTCTTTGATTTCTTTGATAAATTGAAATCCTCTACTCGTGGCTATGCGAGCTTTGACTATGAGTTGTCTGAATACCGTCCTTCTAAATTGGTCAAAATGGATATCCTTCTCAATGGCGATACCGTCGATGCCCTCAGCTTTATCGTTCACAAGGACTTTGCCTATGAACGTGGTAAGCTGATTGTTGAGAAGCTCAAGAAGATTATCCCTCGTCAACAGTTTGAAGTGCCTATCCAAGCAGCTATCGGTCATAAGATCGTAGCCCGTACAGATATCAAGGCTCTTCGTAAGAACGTCTTGGCCAAGTGTTATGGTGGGGACGTCTCACGGAAACGCAAGCTTCTTGAAAAGCAAAAAGCTGGTAAGAAACGGATGAAGGCCATTGGATCTGTAGAAGTACCACAGGAAGCCTTCTTATCTGTCTTGTCAATGGACGAAGAATAACATTTAAAGTGCGCCCCAAAAAGGGCGCTTTTGTTTTAGGTCCAAAAGAAATAAACTGAATTAGAAAGGTTGGATCAGATGTGACACTTATCCTATTTTAAAATACCCACTTTCATGGTAGACTAGAAGAAAGAAAACGTTCTCAAGGAGGTTGAGCATGAAACACAAATTATTGGTCACATCACTGACGATTCTTTCTACCTGCACATTAATGGCTTGTAGTCACACCACTCAAAAGGACACAGCAGCTTCTTCTACAAAAGAGAGTAGCAGCAAAGTCGAAAAGCAAACAAGCAGCTCTTCGTCAAAGAATACTTCTCCTACAAAGAAAAACACTTCCAGTCAAGAAACCAAGCGGATTGGAAATGCAGATTATGGTTACATCGATATTCCAAGTAAATGGTTCAAGTTCACGGATATCGATGGGACAGAAGCTGTCCAGTATACGGATGGGAGTGGCTATAATATTGTCACCTTGAACAGCTTTACGCGGGAAAAAGCAAAAGTTCCTGCGGATATTGAATTTAATGCTGAATTTCTAGCCAAGAAACTGGCAGTTATGTGGCAAGATAACCAGGATGTTGGGAAGATGACGGGAGCACGAACTAAAGTCGCAGGTCTGGACGCCTACCAGCTTCAAATTGTCATGAAATCTGGTCAATACCTGATTACTTGGATCTTCCAGAAGGGTGAAAAAGTTTATACCATTTCTTTTGAAGGGGATGCAGAAACCTTGAAAACTTTTATCCCATACATCGAAGACACTTGGAGCCTAGACGGAACAGGTGCTGTAACGGATTAATCAAGTGAGATAGATCTCAGGATCTATCTTTTTTTAGAGTCTTTGTGGTATAATCTTTCTATTGTTTAGAAGAGGAAATAGAGGATGACACAGGAAATTGATATTGAAAAATACCATCAGTTAGCCCTCCAAAAGCAAAAGGAGCACCGCAAGGTATTGACGAATCTCAAGAAGAAGCCACCTAAGAATTTAGATAAAATAGCGCAAGAAATCCACGATGAAGTTTTCCAAGAAATCGATTGTACCGCTTGTGCCAATTGCTGCAAAACCTTAGGGCCCGATTTTAAGGAAGCCGATATCACGCGGATTGCCAAATATTTCAAGATGAAGCTTCCTGCCTTTGAGGCAGAGTTTCTTCAAGTTGACGAAGACGGGGACAAGGTTTTTAAATCCATGCCTTGCCCCTTTCTTGGTGGGGACAATCTCTGTTCCATCTATGATGTTCGTCCAAAAGCTTGTCGGGAATTCCCTCACACAGATCGCAAGAAGATTTATCAGATCAACCATCTGACCATCAAGAATACCCTCACTTGCCCAGCGGCTTATTTATTCGTAGAAAAATTGAAGGATCGTTTGTAATGGCATATACATTTTTACTTTTTGATTTGGACCATACCTTGTTGAACTTTGAATCTGCTGAAGAAACAGCTTTGACGCAGATGTTAGAAGACATGAATTTTCCAGATGTAAAGGCCTTTAAGGATTATTACAAACCCATGAACCAAGGGCTCTGGAAGGATTTGGAACAAAAGAAGTTAACCAAGCAAGAGCTAGTGGATAGTCGGTTTGCGATTGGGTTTGCCCACTTTGGGATTTCTGTTGATGGGGCTGAGATGGCTCTTCGCTACCAAGATTACATCAGTCTTCAGGGCCAGTCTTTCCCCGGTGCAGAGGACTTACTGGCCCGACTTGAAAAAGCGGGTTACCAGCTCTATGGTGCAACGAATGGAGTGACCGCCATTCAAGAAGGTCGCTTGGCTCATTCTACAATTGCTTCTCATTTCAAAGAGGTCTTTATCTCTGAGCAGCTTCATACTCAGAAACCAGAACCTGCATTTTTTGACAAAGTTGGCCAACTGATTCCAGGTTTCAGCAAGGAAGAGACCCTTATGATCGGAGATTCCTTGACAGCGGATATCGCAGGAGGAAATGCTGCAGGGATTGATACCGTCTGGTATAATCCTGATCGTAAGGAAAATACCAGCCAGGTAGTACCGACTTATACCGTTAGCAACTATCAAGAAATCGCCGATTTACTGATAAAATAAAAAATTTTAAGTACTGTCAAGTTTTTTTCTTGACAGGTCTATAAAATGTGTTATAATAGATCATGTGCTAAATAGCTTGTCTATTTCACCGAAAATTAAAATATAGAAAAGAGAATTATAAAAATGGCAGTTAAAATTCGTTTGACTCGTATGGGTTCTAAGAAAAAACCTTACTACCGTATCAACGTAGCAGATTCACGTTCACCACGTGATGGACGTTTCATCGAAACAGTTGGAACTTACAATCCACTTGTTGAAGAAAACCAAGTAACTTTGAAAGAAGACCGCGTTCTTGCATGGTTGGCTGATGGAGCTCAACCTTCAGATACAGTTCGCAACATCCTTTCAAAAGAAGGTGTATTGAAGAAATTCCACGATTCTAAATTCTCAAAATAAGTTTAAAGTAGGTTGACAGATGGATACGATTGAAAATCTTATTATTGCAATTGTGAAACCTTTGATTTCACAACCGGATGCCTTAACCATCAAGATCGAAGATACTCCTGAATTCTTGGAGTACCACCTTGACCTTGATCCTAGCGATGTTGGTCGAGTGATCGGTCGGAAAGGTCGCACCATTTCTGCGATAAGAACGATTGTCTACTCTGTCCCAACTGAAGATAAAAAAGTAAGAATCGTTATTGACGAAAAATAAAAGGCGGGACATTGTCCCGTTTTTTTGTTGCAAGGAGAAGAAATGAAAGAAGTCACTATTGGGCAACTACAAGCCTATTTAAAAGAACATTACTACAATACCCGGACAGAAGAAGGTCTGTTTATCAAGCTCGTCGAAGAGGTTGGGGAAGTAGCCGAGGTCTTAAATGGACGTTCTGGACGAAAAGAAGGAGTTCAGGACTCAAATGAGGAATTAGGCAAAGAACTAGCTGATATCATTCACTATACGGTTGCCATAGCGGCTATCAATGACATTGACCTCACTAAAACCATCTTTGAAAAGGATAAAACAGCAGCTGTCAAATACCAGCACGAGAAGGATTTGGAGCAGTTTCTTGCAGAAAAGTCCATTTGAGAAAATCCTATGAACGTGATAAAATAAAACGTAAGGTTGTTAAGTGAATTGTTGTTTAGAAAGAGTTGTTTTGATATGAACCGATTTGAAGTAACTACAAAGATTGGTTGTTTCTCTGTTACTTATAAAAAGAGAAATAAAGTTCTAGTTTGTTTAAATGGTGCTGGTTTGATACCGAGTTATGAAAATTTTCTACCAATTCTTGAAAAACTTCCTTCTTCAATAGGTTTCCTAGCGATTGATTTTCCGAATACAGGTAGGAGTCCGATTCATAGTCAAACAGGAATTAATTTGGATAATCTTGTTGAAGCGATATACGAAATCTTGAAAGGATTGGAAATTTCCGATTATATACTTTGTGTTCATAGTTTAAGTGGTATTTTGGCTTTAAAGTTAATGAGTCAACCAATTAAGTGTCAAGCCTTGATAGCAATTGAACCAACAACAAAAAATATAATGTTTGCTGATTTTTCAATAAATCCTTATCCAGAAATGGAAGAGCAAATCAGGATGATTGAAGAATGTGGTCAGGAAAAATATTTTAAGGGACTAACTCAAGCAACATTTGAACCTGAAACTGATAGACTGATTTGGGGATTGATGGAAGAAAAGGGCTTGGAATTGGAAAAGCAAGTTCCTGGATTTCAGATATCTGTAAATATTACTGCTGAAGATTTTGATAGTTTGTCATTAGCAGAAAATATTCCTGTTTTCATATTTTGTCAGGCGTACAGAGAAAAAGAGTACAGAGATTCAGAATATTGGAATTCTAATACAAAACTCATTCTAGGTGGAAACCACCACTATCTACACTGGTCAGAATCGGAAAAAATTGCAACTCTTATTAGAAAACTGTAAAGATAGATTAATCAAAAGAGGAATGTAAAGAATAAAATGAATTATTATAACGTTGGGAAAATCGTCAATACGCAGGGTTTGCAGGGTGAGATGCGGGTCTTGTCTGTGACAGACTTTGCGGAAGAGCGCTTTAAAAAAGGAGCAGAGTTAGCTCTCTTTGATGAGAAGGATCAGTTTGTCCAAACGGTGACTATTGCCAGTCACCGCAAGCACAAAAACTTTGATATCATCAAGTTTAAGGATATGTACCATATCAATGCCATCGAAAAGTTCAAGGGCTTTAGCCTCAAGGTTGCCGAAGAAGACTTGACCGATTTGGACGAGGGTGAGTTTTACTACCACGAGATCATCGGCCTTGATGTTTATGAAAACGACCAACTCATCGGTCAAATCAAGGAGATCCTTCAACCGGGTGCCAATGATGTCTGGGTGGTGAAGCGCAAAGGTAAACGAGACCTTCTCTTGCCTTATATCCCGCCAGTTGTCCTCAATATTGATATCCCAGGAAACCGAGTGGATGTAGATATCTTGGAAGGGTTAGACGATGAAGATTGATATTTTAACCCTCTTTCCAGAGATGTTTTCACCCCTGGAGCACTCCATCGTCGGAAAGGCGCGTGAAAAGGGACTCCTTGAGATCAACTACCATAATTTTCGTGAAAATGCAGAGAAGGCGCGGCATGTGGATGATGAACCCTATGGTGGCGGGCAAGGCATGCTCTTGCGAGCTCAGCCGATTTTCGATGCCTTTGATGCCATTGAGAAAAAGAATCCGCGCGTGATTTTACTAGATCCAGCTGGGCGGACTTTTGATCAACGTTATGCAGAAGAGTTAGCTCAAGAAGAAGAATTGATCTTTATCTGTGGCCACTATGAAGGCTACGATGAGCGGATCAAGTCCCTGGTGACAGATGAGATTTCTCTTGGAGACTATGTCTTGACCGGTGGCGAGCTCGCTGCCATGACCATGATTGATGCGACCGTACGCTTGATTCCAGAAGTGATCGGAAAAGAGTCCAGCCACCAGGATGATAGTTTCTCGTCTGGCCTTCTAGAATACCCTCAATACACACGGCCCTATGAATATCGAGGGATGACAGTTCCAGATGTCCTCATGAGTGGGCATCATGAAAATATCCGTCAATGGCGTCTCTATCAGAGTTTGAAAAAGACACTAGAGCGTCGTCCAGACCTGCTTGAAAACTATGACTTGACTCCAGAAGAAGAGAAGATGTTGGAGCAAATTAAACAAGAAGAATAACAGCATTTGCTGTTTTTCTTTTGCCCTAAAATTAATAGAAAAAATCTTCCTCATCCTACTAGTTATTGGTAACAAAATGTGGTATCCTTATGGAGAGATAACAGATATGAAAAAGTGTTGGTGGTGTTTGCAATGGGCAAAAAAATAGGAAAATCAGTCTTTACAACGGGTGTCGCAGCGACAACCCTCTTTTCAGGTTTGTCCGGCCATAAGGCACAGGCTGAAGAGATTGTCCAGAACGATCCTGCCGATCAGCAATCGACGGATGTGACTGAAATGGATTCAAGTTTTATGGATAAAAATATCTTACATGACCAATTGCAAAAAGCTGAAAAAAGAGTCGAAGACCAACGGTTACGGCTGAACCAGGCTCAATCTGAATACAATGTCGCCAAATCAGGTCTGGAAGCTGCTGAAGCAAACCTAGAGACAACTGAAACGATGATTGAAGAATCCAATCAAACATCCTTTGGCAAAACTGAAAATGAAATTGCGGTTGCTGAGGCAGTTGTTACTCTAGAACAAGAAAAGGTACGCCAAGCAAGTGAGGCTGATAGTCAAGTTCGTTCTGCCATAAAGAGTCAAGAGAATAAAATTGCTGCCCAGCAGTTACTTGTTGATATCGCAGGAAATGAATTAAGAAAAGCCAAACAACCCATCCAGAATGATGAGGCAGTATTAGCACAGGCACAGCTAAAAGAGGAGCAGGCGCAAAACGAATTAAAAATAGCTCAAACCTTAGTGCTAAATCTGACAGAAACTCAATCCAAAGCGCCCTATGTCTTAAAGCAAGTTTCCAGCGAAATTGCGGGAGTACAGAAAAAAGTTGAAAAATTAACTTATCAAATCTCCCAAAAATTAGTAGAGTTAGAAAAAGTCCGTGAAGCGGCCATGGCTAGTCCAATCAATCTTCAAGAGACAAGTTATGAGACTTTGTTAGAGGAGTGGGCCAAGGCTGGTGACCAAGGCGCTGTTGAAGCTATGTCGCTATATCATCGTGGGCGTGTAGAGGACCAGCTGACAGGTGGAAAGGCCACTAGATTAGATAACGTCCTAAAAGCGTTAGAAATTGTAGATACCATTAATCAGTATCGTCTCCAGGCAGGTTTAGGTGAACTCTTAGTCGCTCCTTATCAATTACCGGTTAGTCAACTTCAAACGCACTATCATCAAAACCATGGACAAGCCCTGTCCAACTGGCAAGAGAATGAAATGATTGCTCGGGGCTATCGGCCTAGGGAGGCTGTTGCTTTCTGGTATAGTGAAAAGGAACTGTATCATCAAATTGCTCAACAATACGGTCTACCAATAGATGAAAGTCAACTAGATCCTAGCCAAATCTCTAAGAAAGTGGGAGCGGAGTTATTTGATAAGATTGGACACTATGTTCAAATTATGGGGAATCAATATAAAGCCATTTCGGTTGCCTATGATCCAGATTTAGAGGTATCTCAAGTAGCTTTCTTTGAAGAGTCATCCCCCCTTTATACCAGTGAAGAACTGACAAAGTGGGTGAGAAACGTTGCCAATGCAAGGACGACAAAAGCGGATGTAAAGACTGTCAAAAATGCTTTGGAGAGTCTAAAAGTTGAAAGAACAAATCAAGAATCCCGCATCAATATCCTTTCTGGTCATTTATTCGATGTCAAGACTTCTCTTGCAAGTCATGAGCAACTATTAGCGCGTGCTCAAAACAAGCTAGCTTTAGCGATGAAGAAATGGCGAGCTGCGTCAACAGAGACCAAGGAAGCAGCAAGTTCACTGGCAGTTTCACGAGCTCGTATACAGGGAGCGATTATCCCCAAAGAAGAGGCCTTGAAAAATGCCATTTTAGCACTAGAGGAAGATAAAAAGCAATTAGAAGTTTTACAAAATGCAGCGAGAGAGACTGCATCTAAGCTTGAAGGAGCACAGGCACAACTTCAACTTGCAAAAAATCAATTAGCACAAGTCAAAGGGCATCTGAAACTGTTCACCGATGCATCTGAATTGCTAGTAGATGCGCAAGCCTTGGTTGCCTCTGCTAAAACTGAAGTCGAGGAGAAAAAAGTACAATTTGAGGCAGAGTTTGAAATCTTTATGGCTTATCAAAAAGAGGCTAGAGATTTCAGGAGTCGGATAGAGAAGATTCAATCAAGTGAAGATGAAGAAAAATCTGCAGTAGCAGGAGAGGAAGAAGGAACTTATCCGGCTCAACTTTCTCCACATGATTCTAGTCAAACAGAGAATTCGTTACAAGCTGAAGATGACTTTCAAGAAACTGCAGAAAGAGAAGAAGCAAAGAGTAAAAAGGGATTATCTAAATGGTTCCGAGGACTTGGGTTTAAAAAAGACCAATAGCTGTAAAAATGTCATCTAGCAACTGCTTAAAAGAGAGAGCGAATTCGTTCTCTCTTTTTGTATATTCTAGATGATTGTAGAAACAGCAAAAAATTACATAGGCGTGAAGCCTAATCTGCTCTTCTAAAACAATAGTATAATACTATCCTATTGTTTTATCCTTTATAACCATACCATTTGAAAGGCTAAAAATGAAGTAAATAATAGCTGTATAAAGAATGAGTATAGTTCTATGAGTAAAATAAGAAGGTACTCAAATTATTTGCTATTCAAAACTTTCTGTGTTATAATTCTCACAAAGGAAGAAAAAGTGTCGATACTAAATATGCTGTTGTTATCAGTTTTTTAGGCAAAAATATGTGGGAATCTGACTGAAGTGTTCATTTTAAAAATAGGCCTTAGAAATAAATGAATATCTCATTCAGGAGCTCTCAAACCCTATATAAACTGGAAAAACAGCCAAATTAAACTTATGCATAGGTATTTCATCCTTTTTATTTATAATACTATCCTAATGGAGATTATTGATATGGATAAAAAATATAGATATGTAACTCGGGCTATCTTGGCCTCTGCTGTAGCAGTTCCAGTTTTTGCTGCGTCAAACGTTCAAGCTGAAAGCTATAGCTGGAATACAAGTCGTTATGCCTATAGCTACTATACCCCAAGCTACAGTAACTATGGATATAATAATTACAACTATAACTATGGGTATAATAATTATGATTATTACTATGGTTACAACAATTATAACTATGGTAATTACGGCTATAACTATGGAAATTACGGCTATAACTATGGTTATAACAATTGGAATAACTACTATGGCTACAACAATCTCACACGTGATGAAAACTACATCTACTGGAATGGTAATCACTACTATCGCATGAATGATGGCACTTACCGGATCTACCGTAATGGCCAGTGGCAACCGTTGACCAATCGTAATAACTCTAGAAATAATCTAGCCAACGACCCGCATTACCTTTATGAGAATGGTTACCATTATTATTTATTAGAGAATGGGGATTACTATTACTATCAAAATGGTAAATGGGTATTTGTAAAAAATTCTACTGAAACAGAAACCTCTGTAACGCCGGATACTCCAACACCTACTCCAAATCCTACTCCAACACCAGAGGAACCAAACCCAACTGATAAACCGGACCAACCGGTGGAACCTTCAGAACCGGCTACACCAGAAGATACTGGTAACTTGGTCTTCCCTGAGAATCCTCCATTTGTAGGGGCGGATGGTGAGTTTGAGCCATTCACTCCAACTCCAGAGAATCCAGCGGAGCCGAAGCCAGAAGTGCCGGTTCAACCTGAAGTACCTGGTAATGATGGTTTGGTAACAACAGACCAGCCAAGTGAAAACCAAATTCCACCATATGTTGAAGCACCAGCAGAAGGATTAGAACACCTTCCTTGGGCACCAAACGGACGTGTTCCTAAGTTGGTCTACCCACCTGGTAAGCCTGGATCGGCTGCGTTGCGTAACGATAAGAACTATTACTTTGATGGGACAACTCATTACTACTATGTACCATCTGATACTGAAGCTACAGGATATTCTGCGTACTGGAAGTGGATTGATGGAAAATGGAAACTTCAAGGTATGACTGATCCAACTGACCCTGCCATCGATCCAAAATTCCACGAAGATGCAAAAGATGACGAGTATGCTTATAGCGATCGCGACTCAAGCGTGAAACTATACTCTACCAATGTGGTGGAAACAGTCAAAGCCGGCCAACCTTTACCGTTTAAAAACGTCGAAGAGTTTAAGGACTATGTCATTAAGAAAATGAATCCTAAGTTCATTGACAATGCTGGCTGGGATGCAAAAGTAGAATGGGAAATTGAAGACCCTGAACTCTTTGAACAATCAAAAGATAACCCATGGGCAAAAGACTATGTCTTAATTGCTAATCTAAAGAGTGGTGTTGACGAAAAAGAATACAAAGACGTTGAATTCGGCTATGTGAAATTCGTATTCCGTGTAGAAGCAACAGACGACACTAACTATATTTCTTTAGATAAGGCTAAAGAAGCATTTACCAAAATTAATGAACTAAGAAAAGCTCAAGGCTTGAAAGAGTTGACTTGGTCTGATGATATCTACAACAATCTTGCTCTTCCAAAAGCAAATCAAATCTCAAGACAGTACGATAGTACTGGATTTGTAGCTCGCCGTGAAGAAGATTCAGCAACTGTGGCAACAAAATGGTTCAACAGTGGCTTGCGTGAATTGTTACTAGATCCAAACGCAACTGAAGGAGCTGTAGCAGCAGTTGTAAATGGAGATGGATACTATTATTGGGCTTACAATTATAAATAATAGTCATGATGGATCATTACTTCCAATGGAAGAAGGATTATTCTGATGACAAAAAGAGGCTGGGACAAAAGTCCTAGCCTCTTAATTGTCTTTGGATTATCGAGCAAGATGCAGTGGTTGAGTGGGCTCTACTACGCTGATTTCATCAGCTTTTACAGCCCTACTCAACTGTGCGGAGGTGGGACGACGAAATCGAATTCTAACGAATGACCGATTTCTGTCCCACTCTCTTTTTCACGTGAAGAAAGTTGAAATTGAAGATTTTTAAAAGGATTCACAGGGCTATGATGGATGGTCAAATACTGAGATTAAAAGAGAGAGTGAAAGAAATTGATAGAAAAAACGACAAAAAATGAAAGAAAATGATATTTAATGCTTGACTTTGAAAGATAAGATAGTATAATAGTCCTTGTAATCGTTTCCGAAAGGAGCTTGTATGTTAAAATCTGAACGAAAACACATCATTTTAGAAAAGGTTATCAAAGAGCGAATCGTTTCTATTGAAGATTTGGTTCAAGAGCTAAACTCTTCAGAATCAACGATTCGACGTGATTTGGATGAATTAGAAGCTGAGAATAAACTGAGACGAATTCACGGTGGGGCTGAAAGTCTTCATTCCTTGCAGGAAGAAGAAAGCAATAAAGATAAAGCAATCAAAAACGTGCAAGAAAAATCTGCCATTGCAAAAAAAGCAGCAGAATTGATCAAAGATTTTGAAGTTGTCTTTATCGATGCAGGAACCACCAATGAATTACTGGTTCATGAATTGGCCAACCCAACCGTAACAGTTGTGACTAATTCCATCCACCATGCAGCTAGTTTAGTAGAGAGAGACATTCCAACGGTCATCATCGGCGGGATGGTCAAGACTTCGACTGACGCTAGCATCGGAGGAATGGCTTTGAATCAAATCGGCCAGTTGAGCTTTGATCGAGCTTTTATTGGAATGAATGGCGTCGACCTAGAGTCATACAGCACACCGGATCTTGAAGAGGGGGCCGTCAAACGCGCCATTATAGAGAATGCTAAGAATACTTATATTCTCCTAGACTCGTCGAAACTTGGGAGGACGTCTTTTGCCAAGGTAGCTCCGGTTAAGAGAGCAACCATTATTACTAATACTTCGGATACGGAAATCCTTTCTAAATTAAAAGAGAAAACGGAGGTTATAGAGGTTTGATTTATACAGTAACACTGAATCCTGCCATTGACTATATTGTCCGTCTCGATCATGTAGAGACAGGGGCGGTCAATCGGATGGCTTCGGAAGATAAATTCGCCGGTGGTAAGGGAATCAATGTCAGTCGTGTCTTGAAGCGACTCGATATCGAGAACACAGCAACTGGGTTTATCGGTGGTTTCACAGGACGCTTTATCGAAGACGTGCTAACAAGCGAAGCTATTTCAACTAACTTTGTGACCGTGGACCAAGACACCCGGATTAATGTCAAGATCAAAGCCGATGAGGAGACAGAGATCAATGGCAATGGTCCAGAAGTGACAGAAGGTCAGTTGCAAGAACTGCTCAGCATCCTATCGAGCTTATCAGCAGATGATGTAGTGGTCTTTGCAGGCTCTGCCCCATCTTCACTTGGAAATGCTGTTTACAAACAATTGATTGCAGCAACTCGTGCAACAGGCGCGCAAATCGTTTGTGACTTTGAAGGGCAGACCTTGATTGACTCCTTGGAGTTCAATCCCCAATTGGTCAAACCAAACAACCATGAGTTGGGAGATATTTTTGGCGTGACCTTGACGGAATTGCCAGAAATTGAACGCTACGCCAAAGAAATCTTGGCCAAAGGAGCACAAAACGTCATTATTTCCATGGCTGGTGATGGAGCTCTTCTTGTCAGTCCTAGCGGCACTTACTTCGCAAAACCAATCAAAGGACAAGTGAAGAATTCAGTCGGAGCTGGCGATTCTATGGTAGCAGGCTTCACTGGGAAGCTCGCAACGACAGGAGATGTCATCGAAGCCTTCAAATGGGGAGTGGCTTGTGGAACAGCGACCACCTTCTCAGATGATTTGGCGACAGCGGACTATATTAAAGAAACTTATGAAAAAGTAGAGGTAGAAAAACTATGAAAATTCAAGACGTTTTAAATAAAAACGTGATGTTGTTTGATCTTCAGGCAACAGATAAAGAGGGCGTAATCAATGAGATGGTCCAATCGCTCGTTGACAATGGTGTGGTGACAGATTTTGAAACTTTCAAAGCTGGCATTATGAACCGTGAAGCACAAACTTCCACTGGTTTGGGTGAAGGGATCGCTATGCCTCACAGCAAAAACGAAGCTGTAAAAGAAGCAACGGTCTTGTTTGCAAAATCAAATAAGGGTGTTGACTATGCATCGCTGGATGGTCAACCAACGGACTTGTTCTTCATGATCGCAGCTCCAGAAGGGGCAAACGACACTCACTTGGCAGCTCTTGCTGAATTGTCTAAGTACTTGATGAAGCCAGGATTTGCAGACAAACTTCGCCAAGTAAGCACTCCTGATCAAGTGATCGCAGTTTTCGACGCAGAAGAGCAAGAAGCTGCAGCTGAAGAAGCTAAAAAAGCAGAAGCTGGCAAAGAAGCAGCCTCATCTGACAAACCACTGATTGTTGCTGTTACAGCATGTACAACAGGTATCGCCCACACTTACATGGCAGAAGAAGCCCTCATCAAAAAAGGTGAAGAAATGGGTGTTACAGTCCGTGTTGAAACCAACGGGGCATCCGGTGTCGGCAACCGCTTGACAGCAGAAGAAATCGCCAAAGCTGAAGGAGTGATCATTGCAGCAGATAAAGCAGTTGAAACGGCTCGTTTCAATGGCAAAAAATTGATCTCTAAACCAGTCGCAGCCGGTATCCGCCAGACAGAAGAATTGATCCAAACCATCTTAGACGGCAAAGCAGATGTCTTCCACGCTGAAAATGCAGCAGAAGCTAGCGCTAGCCAAGAAAAATTGAGCTTGGGTGGAGCCTTCTACAAACACTTGATGAGTGGGGTTTCTCAAATGCTTCCATTCGTAATCGGTGGTGGTATCTTGATCGCCCTTGCCTTCTTGATTGACCAAATTCTTGGAGTTCCTCAAGATCAATTGTCTCAACTTGGTTCATACCATGAATTAGCAGCTCAATTTAAAACAATCGGTGGTGCAGCCTTTGGCTTTATGCTTCCTGTACTCGCAGGTTACATCGGATTCTCCATCGCTGAAAAACCTGGTTTTGTAGCAGGGTTTATTGCAGGATCTATTGCTAGCTCAGGGTCAGCCTTTGGTAACATCGCTTTCGGTGCTGCTAAAGGTGAATTACCAGCAGCCGTATCATCTGGTTTCCTTGGAGCCTTAGTTGGTGGTTTCCTAGCAGGTGGAGTGATTCTAGTTCTTCGTAAAGCTCTTGCAGGTCTTCCACGTTCTCTTGATGGTATCCGTTCAATCCTTCTCTTGCCATTGCTTGGTGTTGGTTTGACAGGATTCTTGATGTTCCTCATCAATATTCCAATGGCTGCTATCAATACTGGTCTTAATAACTTCCTTTCAAGCTTGTCAGGTAGCTCAGCTGTCCTTCTTGGACTTCTCGTCGGCGGTATGATGGCTGTCGATATGGGTGGACCAGTTAACAAAGCCGCTTATGTCTTCGCTACAGGTACACTTGCTGAATCTGTTGCTTCAGGTGGTTCTATTGTTATGGCAGCTGTTATGGCAGCTGGTATGGTTCCTCCATTGGCAGTATTCGTAGCAACTGTATTGTTTAAAGATAAATTCACACAAGAAGAACGCGATTCAGGTTTGACAAACATCGTTATGGGTCTTTCCTTCATCACAGAAGGTGCCATTCCATTCGGTGCAGCTGACCCAGCCCGTGCCATCCCTAGCTTCATTGCAGGTTCAGCATTGACAGGTGCCCTTGTTGGTCTTGCAGGCTTGAAACTCATGGCTCCTCACGGAGGAATCTTCGTTATCGCCCTTACATCAAATCCACTTCTTTACATCTTGTTCGTATTGATCGGTGCAGTTGTAAGTGGTATCTTGTTCGGATTGCTTCGCAAACCTAAAAACTAATCATACATAAAAGAGGCTGGGACAAAAGTTCTAGCCTCTAAATTGTCTTTGGATTGTCGAGCAAGACGCAGTGCTTGAGTGGGCTCTACTTTCTTGTTTTTTTGATAGATAACAGAGTGAAAAGTCATGGTTCTGCAATAGAATCTTGATTTAATTTATGGTATAATTTTCATAACGCTTATTTTTAGGAGAACAAGTATGGATATTCAACGTGAAAAAGAATTTGTCAGCCAGTATCATTATGATGCTCGTAACTTTGAATGGGAAAAAGAAAATGGTACTCCCGAGACAAAAGTAGACGTCAACTTTCAATTGATTCAACGCGATACAGAGTTAAAGACAACCTCTTTAATCGTTATTTTGACCTATATGATTGTCTTTGATGGCTTTGTCATCAGCGGGACCATTACCCAAATCAACCACATTCACAATCGTTTAGTCAACGAGCCAAGCGAATTCAGCAAAGAAGAAGTGGAAGAACTAGCTCGTCCTTGCTTAAATATGCTGAATCGTTTGACCTATGAAGTTACTGAAATCGCCCTTGATTTACCAGGAATCAATTTGGAGTTTTAATGCATGAAATTAGCAGTCATCACAGATTCTTCTGCCTATCTTTCAGATGAATCAAGAGGACACGATAATTTATTTGTCCTAGATATTCCAGTTGTCATTGATGGAGTATCTTATGTAGAAGGTAAAAACCTGACAGCAGAAGAGTTCTATCAAAAGATGGAATCTTCGTCTGAACTTCCAAAAACTAGTCAACCTAGTATCGCGGAATTAGAAGAACTCTTGGCGCAACTAGAATCAAAAGGCTATACCCATGTTTTAGGAATTTTCCTATCTTCAGGTATTTCTGGTTTCTATCAGAATATCCAGTATTTGAAGGATGAGTTCCCGAACATGACCATCGCTTTCCCAGATTCTAAGATTACCAGTGCCCCACTTGGGTGGATGGCTGAAGAAGCAGTCAAATGGTCAGGCGAGGGTCGGTCATTTGATGAAATTCTAGCCAATATCCAGATGCAAATCGATGGGACTTCTGCCTACATCGTGGTAGATGATCTCAACCATTTGGTCAAAGGGGGCCGTCTTTCTAATGGAGCTGCGATCCTTGGGAATCTTCTCAGCATCAAGCCCATCCTCTATTTTAATGAGGAAGGCGTGATTGAAGTGTATGAGAAAGTTCGTACAGAGAAAAAAGCCATTAAACGCTTAGCTGAGATTGTCAAAGAAGGAACTGCGGAAAAAGACTATCAGATCATTATCATTCACGGGAATGCACTGGATAAAGCGGAAACACTTCGTGATATTCTTCATCAAGATGGTTTTGCTGGTGAGATTCCATTTGCAACCTTTGGCAGTGTCATTGGTACGCACTTAGGAAATCATAGCGTTGCTATTAGTTTTGTACCGAAAATATAAGGAGAAAACATGCCAATTAAAGTAGTGATTGCAGGTTTTAAAGGTAGAATGGGCCAAGCGGCTTATCACATGGTGTTAGAAGATCCTGAGCTTGAACTAGTTGGCTTGATTGATCCCCATGCGTCTGAGAATGAGTTGGCGGGTGTTCCAGTCTTTCATTACAAGGAAGGGATTTTGATGCTGGAAGCGGATGTGTGGATTGACTTCACCATCCCTAAAGTTGCCTATGAGCATACCCGCTTTGCTTTGGAGCATGGATTGGCGCCTGTGGTCGGGACTACAGGATTTACAACAGAAGAAATCACTGACTTGATTGATTTATCTCGTGAGAAGAATATTGGAGGGCTCATCGCGCCAAACTTTGCCATTGGGGCGGTCTTGCTCATGCAATTTGCAGCGCAGGCAGCTAAGTACTTTCCAAATGTAGAAATCATTGAGTTGCATCATGATAAAAAGAAGGACGCTCCGAGCGGGACTGCTGTGAAGACGGCTGAGCTTATCAGTCAGGTTCGTCAACCGCAAGGGCAGGGTGCGCCGGACGAAGAAGAAAGTCTGCCAGGAGCTCGTGGTGCCAACTACCAAGGGATGCATATCCATTCGGTTCGTTTGCCTGGTCTGGTAGCCCACCAAGAAGTGATTTTCGGTAGTCAAGGAGAAGGATTGACCTTACGCCACGATTCCTATGATCGGGTGTCCTTCATGACAGGGGTTAATCTAGGAGTAAAAGAAGTAGTCAAGCGTCATGAGCTTGTCTATGGTTTAGAACATCTATTATGAGATTAAAAAAACTGCCTTCTGAATTTCAGGAGGCTTTGCCAATATTAGAAAAGATTCGACAAGCTGGGTATGAAGCTTATTTCGTCGGGGGCTCTGTGCGAGATGCTATTTTAGGTCGTCCCATTCACGATGTAGACATCGCTTCCTCCTCTTACCCAGAAGAGACCAAGGCTATTTTCGAGCGGACCATTGATGTCGGGATTGAACACGGGACGGTCTTGGTTTTAGAGAACCATCAGGAATATGAAATTACCACCTTTCGGACAGAGGATGTCTATGTGGATTATCGGAGACCCAGCTCGGTAAGTTTTGTGCGCTCGCTAGAAGAAGATCTCAAGCGCCGTGATTTTACTGTCAACGCCTTTGCTTTGAGTGAAGAAGGGGAAATCATTGATCTGTTCAATGGCCTGGAAGATTTGGAGAATCGAATTTTAAGGGCTGTTGGAGTGGCAACAGAACGCTTTAATGAGGATGCTCTTCGGATTATGCGTGGATTTCGTTTTCAAGCCAGTCTTGGCTTTGATCTAGAAGAAGAGACCTTTAAAGCTATGACAGATTGCGCCCCCTTGCTAGAAAAGATCTCTGTCGAACGAGTCTTTATTGAGTTAGATAAGCTCCTCTTAGCTCCTTATTGGCGCAAGGGCTTAGAAGGGCTGATTGCTAGTCATAGCTATCAGTATCTTCCTCTCTTACAGAATAGTCGTTCATCACTAGAGAAACTTTTCCAACTGAAGATGGACTATAGCTTTACGAGTTCAGAGCAAGCATGGGCTGCCTTACTCTTGACCTTAGATGAGAATAAGGTTTCTGCTTTTTTCAAGAAATGGAAAACGTCTCGTGACTTCGCTAAGAAGGTGGAGCAGTTGGTTGAAATCTACCGCTTACGAGAAAAGGCTCGTTTAAATCGTCGGGACGTCTACCGCTATGATAAGTCTCTGCTCTTATCAGCGGAAGAACTACGTCAGGCTCATGGATTGCCTGTAGATTTCCAAGTTATTGAGGAATTGTATGATTCTCTAGCTATTCATGATAAGCATGAAATTGTAGTCAATGGTGGGTTGTTGATCAAGGAATACGGCTTAAAACCAGGTCCAGCTCTAGGACAAGTGATTTCTGCCATTGAATGGGCCATTGTAGATGGAGAATTAGAGAATGACAAAGAAGCGATTGGAGATTTTTTGAGCGACTATCTTGAAGCTAAGAAGGGGGAAGCATGAGCGATTTTATCGTTGAAAAACTAACCAAGTCCGTTGGGGACAAAACGGTCTTTAAAGATATTTCTTTCATCATTCATGAGCTGGATCGGATTGGACTAATCGGGGTTAATGGGACAGGGAAAACAACTCTCTTAGATGTTTTATCGGGTCGTTCAGGCTATGACGGAGATCGTTCTCCTTTTTCTGCAAAGAATGATTATAAGATTGGCTATCTCACTCAAGAACCTCAGTTTGATGATAACAAAACTGTCCTCGATACAGTGCTGTCAGAAGATGTGAAAGAACTCCAATTGATTCGTCAGTATGAACTGTTGACGAGCCAGTACGATGAGAGTCAGCAAGCTAAACTGGAAAAAGTGATGGCAGAGATGGATTCTCTCAATGCATGGGAAATCGAAAGCCAGGTCAAAACAGTTCTGACTAAACTGGGGATTCAAGATCTATCTGCTAAGGTTGGTAGTTTGTCTGGAGGGTTGCGTCGCCGTGTCCAGCTAGCTCAGGTTCTCCTAGGAGACCATGATTTGCTCCTGTTAGATGAACCGACCAACCATTTGGATATTGATACCATCGAATGGTTGACCAATTTTCTAAAGAACTCTAAGAAAACCGTTCTTTTCATCACCCATGACCGTTATTTCTTGGACAATATTTCAACTCGAATTTTTGAACTGGATCGTGCTGGTCTAGTCGAATATCAAGGGAACTACCAAGATTATGTCCGCTTGAAAGCTGAGCAGGACGAGCGAGATGCGGCTCTTCTTCATAAGAAGCAGCAACTGTATAAGCAGGAATTGACTTGGATGCGTCGGCAACCGCAGGCGCGTGCTACTAAGCAACAGGCGCGGATCAATCGTTTCCACGACCTCAAGAAGGACCTATCTCACCAGACTACAGAAACAGATCTGGAAATGTCCTTTGAAACCAGTCGGATCGGTAAGAAAGTCATCGAATTTAAAGATGTCGATTTCGCCTATGACCAGGGCCCTATTCTGCAGCAGTTTAACCTTTTGGTTCAAAACAAGGATCGGATTGGAATTGTGGGAGATAATGGTGTTGGGAAATCGACCCTGCTCAATCTCATTGCTGGGAAACTCCAACCGACTGCTGGGAAGGTTGTTATTGGAGAAACAGTGAGAATTGCTTACTTCTCGCAGCAGATCGAAGGTTTGGATGAAAGCAAGCGGATGATCAACTTCCTGCAAGAAGTAGCGGAAGAGGTTAAGACTAGCGCAGGCTCTACGTCGATTGCTGAGTTGCTGGAGCAATTTCTCTTTCCACGTTCCACTCACGGTACTTTGATAGAGAAACTTTCTGGTGGTGAAAAAAAACGCCTCTATCTCTTGAAACTTCTCATCGAAAAACCAAATGTCTTGCTCTTGGACGAGCCGACCAATGATTTGGATATCGCCACTTTGACGGTGTTAGAGAACTTCCTACAAGGCTTTGGTGGACCAGTCATCACGGTTAGTCATGATCGCTATTTTCTAGACAAGGTCGCTTCTAAGATTCTAGCTTTTGAAAATGGTGGTATCCGCGAATTCTTTGGAAATTATACGGATTACCTAGATGAGAAAAAGTTTGAGCTAGAAATGGCTACAGAAAATAGCAAGCCAGAAAAAGAAAAGGTAGTCAAGATCCGGGAAGAAAAGAAACGGATGAGCTACCAAGAAAAGCAGGAGTGGGCAACCATTGAGAGTGAGATCGAAGCGATTGAAAACAAGATTGCAACTATCGAAGCTGAGATGAATGAGAATGGTTCTGACTTCGGGAAGTTGGCCAGTCTTCAACGTCAGATGGATGAAGAAAATGAGCAACTCTTAGCCAAGTATGAACGTTATGAGTACTTGAGTGAGTTGGCAGAAAACTAAAGGAGGCAGAATGCAGCATATTAGTAAATACAGTCTATTATTGTCATCATTTTTATTTTGTGGCATTGGATTTATTCTCTTTGTAAATCCAATCGAAAAGATTGCCACCTTTAGCTGGTTGATTTCACTGGGCTTTTTCTTGATTTCAGTTTCGCGTTTGTCACGTTACTACCGTCTACGGACCCAAGCGACCTTGTCAGATCCCTATTTGTTCCAAAGTGCGGTTTCACTGGTCTTTGCAGTCTATCTTTTGCTCTATGGCTACAAGACCTTGCCGATTGTCTTTCCGATGACACTTGGAATTTGGCTCTTATATAAGTCTGCCTTAAGTTTGCGGAAGGCTCACTATCTTTCCAAACGATCGGAAGAATTATCCAAGAAGTTTACTTTTTGGGGGCTTATTCAACTGTTTACAGGATTGTTTCTCATCGTCAGTCCTTTATCTATTAGTATCTTCTTATTACATATTTTGGGATTATTCTTCTTCGTCATTGGCGTACAATCCCTGAGACTCTTTTTAAAACTTCATAACGAAGAGTAAAGAAATCCTGTCTGTGTTTTTGCAGACAGGATATTTTTTGCAAATGAAATTGAGAGAATTCTTGAAAAATGATTGAAACCCTTTTCACATTTTGGTATACTAGTGTCAAGAGAATAGGAACAAAGGAGTGTATAATGTCCAAAAAAATTATTGGTATTGACTTAGGTGGAACATCTGTCAAATTTGCCATTTTGACGCAAGAAGGTGAAATTCAAGAAAAGTGGTCTATCAAGACCAACATCCTCGACGAAGGAAGCCACATCGTTCCTGATATCATCGCTTCCATTCAACATCGCTTGGAACTATTAAACCTTTCAGCAGAAGATTTCATAGGAATCGGAATGGGGTCACCTGGTGCAGTTGATCGCTTCGAAGGAACGGTTATCGGGGCCTACAACCTTAACTGGAAGACTCTTCAGCCAATCAAGAAAGATATTGAGTCTGCCTTGGGAATTCCTTTCTTCATCGACAATGACGCTAACGTTGCTGCCCTTGGTGAACGTTGGAAAGGTGCTGGCGAAAATCAACCAGACGTCGTCTTCATGACACTTGGTACAGGTGTTGGTGGCGGTATCGTGGCGGAAGGAAAACTTTTGCACGGTGCTGGTGGTGTAGCTGGTGAACTTGGCCATATCACAGTAGACTTCGATCGTCCATTTGATTGTACCTGTGGTAAGAAAGGTTGCTTGGAAACAGTAGCTTCAGCAACTGGTATTGTCAATTTGACTCGTCGCTATGCAGATGAATATGCAGGAGATGCGGAGTTGAAACGCTTGATTGACGATGGAGAAGAAGTCACAGCTAAGACTGTCTTTGATTTGGCTAAAGATGGGGATGATTTGGCCTTGATTGTCTACCGTCATTTCTCTCAATACTTGGGTATTGCTTGTGCCAACATCGCAAGTGTTTTGAACCCAGCAAACATCGTCATCGGTGGTGGTGTATCAGCAGCAGGTCAATTCCTCTTGGATGGGGTTCAAAAAGTCTTTGATGAAAATACTTTCCCACAAGTTCGTACTTCAACCCAACTGGTGCTTGCTAATCTTGGAAATGATGCAGGAGTTATTGGAGCTGCGTCACTTGTCCTACAATAGAATCATACAAAAAGAGTTCTAAATTGAATCATTTAGAACTCTTTTTATTTATCCTATGTTATAATGAAAGTATTAAAGTATTTAAGGAGAATGAATGACAAAAGCAGATATCCTTTTTAAAGAAAATATTCGAAGAATTATGGAAGAAGGCGTCTGGTCTGAGCAGGCTCGGCCTAGGTACAAGGATGGTACAACTGCCAATTCCAAGTACATTACTGGGGCTTTTATGGAATTTGATCTAGCCAAAGGCGAGTTTCCTATTACGACGCTTCGTCCTATCGCCATTAAGTCGGCTATCAAGGAGATGCTCTGGATTTATCAGGACCAGTCCAACAGTCTGGAACTCCTAAACGACAAGTACCAAGTTCATTACTGGAATGACTGGGAAGTAGGAGATACGGGAACAATTGGTGAGCGCTATGGTGCGGTCGTTAAAAAGCACGACATCATCAACAAAATTCTCAAACAGCTAGAAGCCAATCCCTGGAATCGTCGCAATATCATTTCTCTCTGGGACTACCAAGCCTTTGAGGAGAGTGAAGGACTCTTACCTTGTGCTTTTCAAACCATGTTTGATGTTCGTCGTGTCGATGGGGAAATCTATCTGGATGCGACCTTGACCCAACGTTCGAATGACATGTTGGTAGCGCACCATATCAATGCCATGCAATATGTGGCTCTTCAGATGATGATTGCCAAGCACTTTGGCTGGAAGGTTGGCAAGTTCTTTTACTTTATCAACAACCTTCACATCTATGATAACCAATTCGAACAGGCAGAAGAATTACTTCGGCGCGAGCCATCTGATTGCCAGCCTCGTTTGGTATTGAATGTACCAGATGGCACCAATTTCTTTGAGATTAAAGACGAGGACTTTGTTTTGGAAGATTATGATCCAGTCAAACCTCAATTGAAGTTTGATTTGGCTATTTAGGCTTTAAACAAAAAATCACTATATAGATAGGAAGAAGGTTTAATTTTTTCATAAAAATGAACCATACTTCCTATTATTTAAATTTAATGATTAGTAATATCATCAAAAATTTTAAAAATGATTAGTTTTTTGAGTCATTTCACTTTGATATTTTTAACTAATCTGATAGAATATATAGGGTTTAAAATATAGGCCAATAAATTAGCTTATTAATTGTAAAAAATTATGGAGGAAAATATGGGCAAAGATTTATTTAATGATCGCATTAGCAGATTTTCGATTCGTAAATTGAATGTCGGAGTTTGCTCTGTCCTTTTAGGAACACTCGTTATGGTTGGTACAGCATCTAGCGTAGCAGCCGAAGAAAACGTAGAGAACCCAGCAACTGTTGCAAAGGCAACAGAAGAAGGGGCTCAACCTGCTACAACAACAGAAGCTGCTGCTTCTACGACAACTGAAGCACCCACTACAACAAGTGAAGCTTCAACTTCAGCTACTACTTACAATGCTGAAGCACCGGTAACTGCTGCAAGTGCAACACCAGCAACCACTGAACCAACAACTGCAGCTTCTACTGAAGATAAAGTGGCTGTAGCAACTCCTGCAGCAACAGAAGCTTCAACAAACCCTAACAACAAGGGTACAGAAGCAACTGCAACAGATAAGAAAAAAGAAGTGGCTGCAGGTGTGGAAGCACCAGCAACTGAAACTCCTGCTGTAACAGCAGAAACTTCTGGTAAACGCCGTACTCGTCGTGCAATCGGGGATCCTAATGACGAAAGCTTGATCGGGGATGACGTTGAAGACGCAACTTCAACTCCAAAGGTTGAAAAACCAGGATATACAACAGACCTTGACGCAAAATCTTTGACTAGCCAGATCACATGGTTGGACTTTGGAGATGTAGCCAACTGGACAGGAACCACTACGACATTAGTACCTGCCTCCGAAGTTAAACCAACTGAAAACTTACAAGAGAAAATGGCTCTTCAAGTTGGGGCTACCTATACTAAGGAAATCATGCCTGGATATGTGGTAACTATCAAAGTTAAGTCTTTGAAACCCTTCCAAGCAACTGAAATCTATAAGAAGCGACTAGAAAGCCAAGGAGCTACTGACGCAGAAAAAGCAACCTATGATCCAAATGCTCGAAACGGTTTTGTCAATAATTCGAGTTCAAATACTACTAAGTTACTTTTCAATAACGGTGATGAGGCCATGATTACCGCAGAGCCTCAAAATGGTTATACCGAAATTAGACATGAAGGAATTGATACCAAAGCCAAGAAGACAACCATTGCTTCAGCGATAAATGGTGGAAATATCGGAGTTCAGTTTGAAATCTCTGCAACCTTCCGTGGTAAGACAGTTAAGCCAGCTATTGTTATGGCTGATGGAGAGTCTGCCAACCCTGGTGAATTTGTTATGTTCACTACCAACGGAGAAGGTTGGCAACATCTTGGAGAATGGAAAAAAGATTATAAAAGAGGTAGTGTACCGTACATGATACAAGATACGGATAATCTTTTTGGCCCTAACCCTACTACTACTATTAATGGTAAATCATTCTACGGAACTAACCTTAACCAACTTCGCGGGTCTAATCAAGTTGGCCCAGATAAGAAACCAGTCGCTTGGAAGTATTTTGGGAACCCTGACCAAGTAACTGGTGGTCTTGGGACTGGTGTCTTTGGGCCAAATATTTCTGCAGGCGATTCCTCTGTTCCCCTTGTTATGACGCGTGGAGCATCTGAAGTGGGACTTTACATCGCTTCGGGTGGTAAACAGTCTGCTATGCTAGGGTTCTTCCCACTTGATGAAGGGGATGCTCCTGAGTCATACGGTAAGGCAGTTCATACCATTGCAACTGTTGACGGTGTTACTGGAGCTAAAGTAAATCAACCGTATCTTGGTAATGTGAGCCCAGATATGGATGAAAACACTACTCAAGACTGGTTCGGTGATGATAAGGCAACTACGGCCGATGAAGGAATTAACCAATTGCTTCCAGATGAACTCAAAGGTACAACCAATGAGATGATTAAGATGGATCGTACCAAACCAGGCAACTATAAGATGTCAATTCAAGCTCATACGGATGGAGCTTCAGAAGCACATATCTATGGTTGGGTAGACTTTAACCAAAATGGTAAATTCGATGAGGATGAACGCTCAAATCTCGCTACAATCACACAAGATGGCACTGTTGAGTTGACCTTTGCAAACAGCAAGACTTACGTCGACCCAAGCGTTAAAGAGTTAGGTGCTCGTGTTCGTATCGCTAAGAAAGCGAACGAGATCGAAAGCCCAACTGGCATGGCCTTCTCAGGTGAAGTAGAAGACTTCAAGACTCAAATCACCCACCCACCAAAAGGAGAATTTAAGGAAACAAGTGGCCCTCAAGGTACGAAACAATCAGCAACTGTAACCTTTACAGCACGTGGAGAACATAAGTTTGAACGTGATTCTACTGCTATTATTGATGAAACTGTAGAACCATACATTGTTGACAAAGATGGCAACCGAGCAACCCTTGACGCAGACGGTTACTATGTCGTTCAAGGACAAGGTAAGTACAAGATTACTGCTAAAGGTAAAGATGTAGATGTTGAGTTTATTCCTGAGGACAACTTCCTAGGAACAGCTGATGGTATCTCTATCCGTCGTTCAGATAATAATGGTTATGATACTGGTTGGTCAACAAAATTCCCAGACCAAGAAGCAAACGTTAATGGTCAGTTGAATACCATGGATGGTCTTTACATCCCAACAGTTACTCCGATTGAAATCGAAGGGGTTGATAAAACATCTAAAGATATTCAAGGTGCAACTCAAAAAGAAACACCTACCTTTAATACAACAGCTTCTAACTCAGCTGGTGATAAGATTGTTATTGCTCCAAGCACGGACTATCCTGCTAAGTTGGTAGATCCAGCAACAGGTCTTACTACTGATGCGACATCTGTAACAGTAGCAGGAGAAGGGACTTACACTATTAATCCTACAACTGGTGAAGTAACCTTCACTCCAGAACCAAGCTTTACTGGTACAGCCAAAGGTGTGGAAGTTACATTGTCAGCGCCAGTTGGACGAAATAAAGACGGTCAGATTCAAAAAGAGTACATTAAGACTGCTACAGCTAAGTACACACCAACTGTAGTAGGAGTAACACCAACCGCAACACCAGCAGAAACAAAAGACATCCAAGGTGCAACTCAAACAGGTAAGCCTGAATTCAAGGGTGGTACAGTTGAAGTTAACGGTGTTGAAAAGACTGTTCCAATCAACGAAGATGTTCCAGCAACATTTGACGATGGTTCAACAACTAAGACTGTTGAAGGTGTTGGTAAATTTACAGTTGCAGCAGATGGAACAGTAACATTCGTTCCAGAACCAAACTTTGTAGGAACTGCACCAGCTGTGACAGTTGTCCGTGAAGATAAGAACGGAACAAAAGCTTCAGCAACCTACACACCAACTGTGACTCCAGTAACACCAACAGCAACACCAGTTGAAACTACAGATATCCAAGGTGCTACACAAACTGGTAAACCTGTATTTACTGAAGGTGATAGCCGTGTACCAATCAACGAAGATGTTCCAGCAACATTTGACGATGGATCAACAACTAAGACTGTTGAAGGTGTTGGTAAATTTACAGTTGCAGCAGATGGAACAGTAACATTCGTTCCAGAACCAAACTTTGTAGGAACTGCACCAGCAGTGACAGTTGTCCGCGAAGATAAGAACGGAACAAAAGCATCAGCGACATACACACCAACAGTTGTAGGAGTAACACCAACCGCAACACCAGCAGAAACAAAAGATATTCAAGGTGCAACTCAAACAGGTAAGCCTGAATTCAAGGGTGGTACAGTTGAAGTTAACGGTGTTGAGAAGACTGTTCCAATCAACGAAGATGTTCCAGCAACATTTGACGATGGATCAACAACTAAGACTGTTGAAGGTGTTGGTAAATTTACAGTTGCAGCAGATGGAACAGTAACATTCGTTCCAGAACCAAACTTTGTAGGAACTGCACCAGCAGTGACAGTTGTCCGCGAAGATAAGAACGGAACAAAAGCATCAGCGACATACACTCCAACAGTAACTCCTGTTAAACCAACTGCAACACCAGCAGAAACAACAGATATTCAAGGTGCAACACAAACAGGTAAACCTGAATTCAAGGGTGGAACAGTTGAAGTTAATGGTGTTGAAAAGACCGTTCCAATCAAAGAAGATGTTCCAGCAACGTTTGATGATGGTTCAACAACTAAGACAGTTGAAGGAGTTGGTACTTACACAGTAGCCCCAGATGGAACAGTAACATTTGTTCCAGAGAAATCTTTCGTAGGAACTGCACCAGCCGTGACAGTTGTCCGCGAAGATAAGAATGGAACAAAAGCTTCTGCAACCTACACACCAACAGTAACTCCGGTTAAACCAACTGCAACACCAGCTGAAACAACAGATATTCAAGGTGCTACACAAACAGGTAAACCTGAATTTACTGCAGGTGACAGTCGTGTACCAATCAACGAAGATGTTCCAGCAACATTCGACGACGGTTCTACAACTAAGACTGTTGAAGGCGTTGGTACTTTCACAGTAGCAGCAGACGGAACAGTAACATTTGTTCCAGAAAAATCATTCGTAGGAACTGCACCAGCCGTGACAGTTGTCCGCGAAGATAAGAATGGAACAAAAGCTTCTGCAACCTACACACCAACAGTAACTCCGGTTAAACCAACTGCAACACCAGCTGAAACAACAGATATTCAAGGTGCTACACAAACAGGTAAACCTGAATTTACTGCAGGTGACAGTCGTGTACCAATCAACGAAGATGTTCCAGCAACATTCGACGACGGTTCTACAACTAAGACTGTTGAAGGCGTTGGTACTTACACAGTAGCAGCAGATGGAACAGTTACTTTCGTACCAGAAAAATCATTCGTAGGAACTGCACCAGCCGTGACAGTCGTCCGCGAAGATAAGAACGGAACAAAAGCATCTGCAACCTACACACCAACTGTAACTCCTGTAACACCAACAGCAGAAGATGCAACTTCAACTGACAAACAAGGTCAAACCCAAACTGGTAAACCAACCTTCACACCAGGTAATGAAAACGTCCCAATGGACGATGATACACCTGCAACCTTTGAAGATGGCTCAACAACTAAGACAGTTGAAGGAGAAGGAACTTACACTGTTGCTCCAGATGGAACTGTAACTTTCGTACCGGAAAAATCATTCACAGGAACAGGTACAGGCGTAACAGTTAAACGTGTTGATAAGAACGGTACTCCAGTTACAGCTAAATACACACCAACTGTAACTCCGGTAACACCAGAAGCAACACCAGCTGAATCAGAAGCTCCTCAAGGTGTGGTACAAACAGGAACTGTAACCTTCACAGAAGGTGATCCAGTAGCACCAATCGACAAGGATACTATTACTCTTCTTGATGAAAATGGTCAACCAGCTGAATCAGTCGTTGCTAAATCTCCAGAAGGTAAAGAAATCGGTACTTTCACAGTTGATAAGGAAACAGGTGTTGTAACCTTCACACCAACTGATAAATCATACTCAGGTGAAGTCGTTCCAGTTAAGGTTCAAGCCAAGGATGCAAACGGCACTCCAGCTGAAACAACCTACACTCCTAAGATTACTCCAGTTGTTCCAACTGCTGATCCTGCAACATCTACAGATATCCAAGGTAAAACACAAACAGGTACACCAAGCTTCACACCTGGTAACCCTGCAATCCCAATGGATGATGAAGTTCCAGCAACCTTTGAAGATGGTTCAACTACGAAGACAATTCCAGGTGAAGGAACTTACACAGTAGCACCAGATGGAACAGTTACTTTCGTACCAGAAAAATCATTCACAGGAACAGGTACAGGTGTAACAGTTAAACGTGTTGATAAGAACGGTACTCCAGTTACTGCAACCTACACACCAACAGTAACTCCTGTGACTCCAACAGCTGAACCTGCAACATCTACAGACATCCAAGGTCAAACCCAAACAGGTACACCAAGCTTCACACCTGGTAACCCAAGTGTGCCAATGGATGATGATGTGCCAGCAACCTTTGAAGATGGCTCAACTACGAAGACAATTCCAGGAGAAGGAACTTACACGGTAGCTCCAGATGGAACTGTAACCTTCGTGCCAGAAAAATCATTCACAGGAACAGGTACAGGCGTAACAGTTAAACGTGTTGATAAGAACGGTACTCCAGTTACAGCTAAGTACACACCAACAGTAACTCCTGTGACTCCAACAGCTGAACCAGCTACATCTACTGATGTACAAGGTGCTACTCAAACAGGTAAACCAAGCTTCACAGAAGGTGACAGCCGTGTGCCTATGAACGATGAAGTTCCAGCAACATTTGATGATGGTTCTACAACTAAGACAGTTGAAGGTGTTGGTACTTACACAGTAGCTCCAGACGGAACAGTTACATTCGTACCTGAGAAATCATTCGTCGGAACTGCACCAGCAGTAACAGTAGTTCGTGAAGATAAGAACGGAACAAAAGCATCTGCAACCTACACACCAACAGTAACTCCTGTGACTCCAACTGCAGAATCAGTAACTTCAATTGGTAACAAGGGACAAACCCAAACAGGAAAACCAACCTTTACTCCTGGTAATCCAAATGTTCCAATGAATGATGAAGTTCCAGCAACATTTGAAGATGGTTCAACAACTAAGACAATTAAAGGTGTTGGTACTTACACTGTGGCACCAGATGGTACAGTAACTTTCACACCAGAACCAGAATTTGTTGGTGAAGCACCATCAGTGACAGTTGTTCGTGAAGACGTAAACGGAACGAAAGCTTCTGCAACTTACACTCCAACTGTTCTTCCTGTGACTAAGTTTGTTGACAAAGAAGGCAAAGAAATCCCAGGATATCCTACAGTTGATGGTGAACAACCAAAAGCTGAAATTCCAGGTTACCGCTTCGTTGAAACGAAGAAATTACCAAACGGTGATACAGAGCACGTCTACGAGAAAGTTACAACTTCACACGTAGATGAAAATGGAAATCCAATTCCTGGTTATCCAACAGAAGATGGTGAGCAACCGAAGAAAGATATTCCAGGTTACGAGTTTGTGAAGACAATTGTAGATGAGAACGGTAATACTCAACACATCTACAAGAAGACGGTGACACCAACACCAGTTCCTACACCAACTCCAACCCCAACACCTACTCCGGTTCCTACACCAACTCCAACACCGGTTCCAACACCGGCACCAACTCCGGATCCAGTTCCAACACCAGATCCAAAACCAGTTCCAGAAACTAAGGAAACTAAATTCATCAATCCATCTGATGAAACAGCAGTTCTTCCTGAAACTGGTACAGAGGAAAGTTCAAAAACTGGTCTTGCTATTCTTAGCGCTTTGACAGGTCTCTCATTATTTGGACTTGCTAAACGCAAAAAAGAAGACTAAGATCTAGGATTTGCCTCATTAAAACCGCGAGAAATCGCGGTTTTTTTGACGGAAAAAATAAGAAGTTTTGCTCAAGGAAGCAATAGTTGGAAACAGTCTTTTCTTGAAAAATTTGATAAAATAGAAGTATCAGTGTAAAGGATGTAAAAATGAGTAAGAAAGTAATTGGTATTTGGGCTCAGACAAAGAATGGGGTAATCGGCAAGGACCAGGTGATGCCTTGGCATTTGCCAGCTGAATTGCAGCACTTTAAACAAACGACTACAGGCCATGCGATTCTCATGGGAAGAGTTACCTACGAAGGTTTAAACAAACGCGTCCTCCCAAATCGGACCAATATCATTCTCTCTAGAGATGACAAATATGATGTAGAGAATGAAAAAGTTTTGTTAAAAACCTCAGTTGAGGACGTTTTCAACTGGTATAAGGATCAGGATTTGTCGCTCTTTATTATCGGTGGTGAGAAGGTCATTCGTCTTTTCGAGCCTTATCTAGAGGAGCTCTATCAGACTGTCATCGATGCCGAATTGGAAGGTGATACTTACTTCCCAGAAGACTTCCAGTGGGATCAGTTTCGCTTACTAGACGAGCGGACAATCGAAAAAGATGAAAAAAACCCTTACGACTTTACCATTAGACATTTTGAAAGAAAGGAAGACTAGTTCATGGAACGTAGTATTTTTGGCTTTTTTACAGCTGTTTTATGCGTGATTTGCCTAGTATGTGCTTCCCAGACCTTTCGGAAAAAGCGCTATGGCTTAGCTACGCTCTTCTTGTTAAATGCCTTTACTAATCTTGTGAATTCTATTCACGCCTTTTATATGACTTTATTTAGATAAATTACAAACAGACTTTAGAATCGGGAGAAGAAAATGCCTACAAATCAATCAAACGATATGATGGTTTATTGTTCCTTCTGCGGGAAAAACCAAGACGAAGTACAGAAGATTATCGCTGGGAACAATGCCTTTATCTGTAATGAATGTGTTGAGTTAGCTCAAGAAATCATTCGAGAAGAACTTGCTGAGGAAGTCTTGTCAGACCTTTCAGAAGTTCCAAAACCAATCGAACTCCTCAATATCCTTAACCACTATGTCATCGGTCAGGATCGTGCTAAACGAGCGCTAGCAGTAGCTGTCTACAATCACTACAAACGGATTAACTTCCACGAAAATCGTGAAGAAGACAACGATGTAGATCTACAAAAATCAAACATTTTGATGGTCGGTCCTACAGGCTCCGGAAAAACTTTCTTGGCTCAAACGCTTGCTAAGAGCTTAAACGTACCATTTGCTATCGCCGATGCAACAGCCTTGACAGAAGCTGGTTACGTCGGAGAAGACGTTGAGAACATCCTTCTTAAGCTGTTGCAAGCAGCTGACTTCAATATTGAACGTGCAGAGCGAGGCATCATCTATGTTGATGAAATCGATAAGATTGCCAAGAAGAGCGAGAATGTCTCTATCACCCGTGATGTGTCTGGTGAAGGGGTACAGCAAGCCCTCTTGAAGATCATCGAGGGAACTGTTGCCAGCGTGCCACCTCAAGGAGGACGCAAGCATCCACAACAAGAGATGATCCAAGTCGACACCAAAAACATTCTTTTCATCGTAGGTGGAGCCTTTGATGGGATTGAAGAAATTGTTAAGCAACGTCTAGGTGAAAAAATTATCGGATTTGGCCAAAACAACAAAGCCATTGATGAATCCAGCTCTTATATGCAAGAAATCATTGCAGAAGATATCCAAAAATTCGGTATTATTCCTGAGTTAATTGGTCGTCTTCCAGTTCTTGCTGCTTTGGAGCAACTGACAGTTGAAGATCTGGTCCGTATTTTGAAAGAACCAAGAAATGCCTTGGTGAAACAATACCAAGCTCTCTTATCCTTTGATGATGTTGAATTAGAATTTGATGACGAAGCGCTTGAAGAAATTGCAAGTAAGGCTATTGAACGCAAGACAGGTGCTCGTGGATTACGCTCTATCATCGAAGAAACTATGATGGATGTCATGTTTGAAGTTCCAAGTCAAGAAGATGTCAAACTGGTTCGCATCACCAAAGAAGCAGTTAAGGGAACTGAAAAACCAATTTTAGAAACTGCCTAGAAAGAAATTTTATGAAAGTAAATACTCATAATGCAGATATCTTGTTGAGCGCTACCAATAAAAGTCATTATCCTCAAGATGATATCCCAGAAGTTGCACTTGCCGGTCGATCAAATGTCGGCAAGTCTTCTTTTATTAATACCATGCTGAATCGCAAGAATTTGGCTCGTACATCTGGAAAACCAGGAAAAACACAATTGTTGAACTTTTTCAATATCGATGATAAACTTCGTTTTGTCGATGTACCTGGCTATGGTTATGCACGTGTCTCCAAAAAAGAACGCGAAAAATGGGGCAAGATGATCGAAGAATATCTGACAACTAGAGAGAATTTAAGAGCTGTTGTCAGCCTGGTCGATCTTCGTCATGAACCCTCAGCAGATGATGTTCAAATGTATGAATTTTTAAAATATTACGAGATTCCTGTTATCTTAGTTGCGACCAAAGCTGATAAAATTCCAAGAGGGAAATGGAACAAGCACGAATCCATGATTAAGAAGAAGTTGGATTTTGATAAATCAGATACCTTTATCATCTTTTCATCGGTTAATAAAACTGGAGTAGAAGAAGCTTGGGAATCAATTTTTGATTTTAGTTTTTCGGAATAAATCGTATTATTACTTGACTGTTATTAATTTGTTTGATTTATCTCGATATTGTAATTAAAATGTAATATTTAACTCAACATTTTAGGGTTTTTCTGTGCTATAATCATCTTAAAGACTATTCATTAAAACATTAGGAGATTATCACATTGAAAAAAATACTAAATAAATCGAAATTGATTGGATCATTAGTGGCTCTGGTTGCTGTAGGAACAGTAGCGGCAGCCATGAGTGAGCATGTAGGGAATGTTGGTGCTAACGACGAGGCTTATTCTCAATACGCAGATCCAACAGAAGCTTTCATCTCACAAATCGGTGAATCTGCTCGTCAACTTGGTCAAGAAAATGATCTTTATGCATCTGTTATGATTGCTCAAGCCATCTTAGAAAGTGGATCAGGTCAATCTGGTTTGTCATCGTATCCACACTATAACCTTTTTGGTATTAAGGGGAGCTATGCAGGTCAATCAGCAGTGATGCAGACTTGGGAAGATGATGGTAATGGAAATGCCTATACAATCAATGATGCTTTCCGTTCATACCCTAGCTACTATGAATCATTACAAGACTACGTTGCAGTTTTGAAACAAGGTCATTTTGCAGGAGCTTGGAAGGGCAATACAACAAGCTATCAGGATGCAACAGCTGCTTTAACGGGTGTTTATGCTACTGATACTAGCTACTATGCAAAATTAAACCACATTATTGAAGCTTACAATCTTACTCAATATGATTCACCAAGTGTTTATGGTGGATATGAAGGGACAGTTTACAACCCTTATCGCCAACAATATACAACTCAAGAAATATTGAACTTGGATATCGCTTGGGCGAATCGTTTCTTATAATATATGAATTAAATTGAATTATAAACAGACTATCATAGTCTGTTTTTTTATTTCATCGTTTTAAATCGTTTTATCGATCTTTGTTATGGAACACAGTAATTTTAACTTAAATTTTTCTGAAAGCCTTTTCAGGAACTCCATTCTATGATATAATGAAGAAGTTCACAAATCCAATATATAAGGAGATTCAGATGGGAGAATCAAATTTTGTTCTTAAGGTAGAAGCAGCATGTCAGAAGAAGGAAGAATTGTATACAGCTTCTAAAGCTCGTTATGCGGTTCGATCTATGTTTGCGGGTGCGTTTTTGACAATGAGTACTGCAGTAGGGATTGTGGGGGCAGACCTTCTCAACACCTTCTTGCCAGGTTCTGGTCGTTTCTTATTCCCGTTTATTTTTGCGTGGGGATTGGTTTATTTACTATTCTTAAATAGTGAGTTAACGACTTCCAATATGATGTACCTTACTGCTGGTGTTTATTTAAAGAAGATTAATTGGAAAAAAGCTTTAGAAATTTTACTCTATTGTACATTCTTTAACCTTGTCGGTGCTTTGTTCCTGGCTTTCCTCTTTTCACAGACTAGTGCATTTGCAAACTTAAATCCAAAAGGCTTCCTTGGCTCGGTTGTAGAGATGAAGCTCCAACGTTCGAATCAATTGGTCTTCTTCGAAGGAGTTATTGCCAACATCTTCGTTAACATAGCAATCTTGTCCTACCTTTTCTTTAAAGATGAAACAGCGAAAGTTTTGTTGGCTTTGTCAGCTATTTATATGTTTGTCTTTCTTACAAATGAACACATTGCGGCAAACTTTGCTTCTTTCTCACTGGCTACCTTTAATTCTATTTCTAAAGATTTGCCTCATTTAGAGTTCTTCAATGTCCTTCGTCATTACGCTGTCACTTTTGTAGGTAACTGGGTAGGAGGAGGAGTACTCATGGGCTTGGCCTATGCATGGCTCAATCGTACAAAGACTATTTATAAAGATTAAATATTTTTTAAAAAAAGTTTGCAAAAACACTTGCATTCTTTTTTTTTATGTGATACACTAAATAACGGTTTGAAAAAACTGCCTAAGACAGTAGGGGAGCTAGACTCATAAATATCCTACCGAGGACAAAACGTATCATGTAAAAAGAAGCGTATTGTACTTTCGTGTCTAGGTTTGGGCGCGTTTTTCTTTTGGAAAAATTCCCCAAGCAAAATAATTACGGAGGTGAACACACTAATGAGTGAAGCAATTATTGCTAAAAAAGCGGAACTAGTTGACGTAGTAGCTGAGAAAATGAAAGCTGCTGCATCAATCGTCGTTGTAGACGCTCGTGGTTTGACAGTTGAACAAGATACAGTTCTTCGTCGTGAGCTTCGTGGAAGCGAAGTTGAGTATAAAGTTATTAAAAACTCAATCTTACGTCGTGCAGCTGAAAAAGCTGGTCTTGAAGATCTTGCATCAGTATTTGTTGGACCATCTGCAGTAGCATTTTCTAACGAAGATGTTATCGCACCAGCGAAAATCTTGAACGACTTTG
>ERZ773196.90-NODE-90-length-56972-cov-19.280391_pt1 | contig 56972 bp, 58 predicted proteins | sample MGYA00581009_ERZ773196 | MGnify/ENA primary metagenome ERZ773196 (study PRJEB29015, sample SAMEA2738162) | human oral metagenome | biome: human oral; feature: human-associated habitat; material: saliva | place: China | collected 2243 ... | reverse complement strand
CATCATCTTCGCTTATATCACGATCGTCATAACTGATCTTTGGTAGCTTATTGTAATCGGGAAGTCTGCCTCTCTGATTGCCTTCATTAGCCACTTCGTCATCATCAAAGGGTCTGAACATTGAAAGGCTTCTGCCCTGCTTTTTTTGCTTTGGCTTCTCTGTGCTTTCAAAACCATTAAAGTCATCAGGCATATCTGATAGTGAAATATATTCTGTTTTCTTCTGAGGCGCTGCCTTCTTCTGAGGCACTACTTCCTCTAAATCTTGATCATCTTGAAGATTATCCTCTGATACATTCCAATCATCAAATTCTTCGTAGCTCACAAACTACACCTCCAGATCGTCATCCTCGTAAAGAGCATCTTCGTAAAGCTCATCACCCTCGTCTTCCTCGTTACTCCATGTCATCAGAGAGTATTCCGCAATCAAATCAAAGTTATCTTCAATAAACTTTAGTGCCACACTTTCCATGATTGTAAGAAGTTTGGCTTTTTCTACATCCTCTAGTTCGGATATATCTCTATAAATATCATCCCTAGCTTTTCTCTTCTCGATTTCTCTTATTAGTTTTTCCTGAATTGTCATATTTCATTCCTTTCTTTTTCGCAGATGAATATTTCTGCTTTGCTATTTTCGCAGACAAGTATTTTTAGCCTGCGACCCTATATAAACTTTGGTGTCACCATTTTTAGCTCGATTACACCATCAGGCAAACCTAGCACATTCTCGTGATCGTGTATCTTTTTTAGCATTGGTTCAAGGTCACAATATGTTGGCATTACTTTATATATGTCATATTCTTTGATTGCTGGGAACACTAACTTGCCATTTTTACACTCCACGAGGGCAATTTCGCCATCATTAGAGATAACAACGTAGTCTTTCCCTTCGCCTTCAAACTCAATGTAGTATTCATCAAAATACGCAGCTTTCCTCATAGCTCTCCTCCTTTCCAATAATCAATAGACTCAATCATATGATTATGACTGTTATTCGTCTTGACATTATATCAGAGTTGTCTTTTTTTCGCAATAGTATCAAAGTCGCTATAAGACCAAAGAATATAGCACTCATACCACCAATAATAAAAATATTCATCTGCGAAAATCTCGTCTTCCTTGGCAACAAAAAAGAGGGTCGAAACCCTCTCTTATCATTTATTCAATAACTTATCTCTGATTGCAAAACCTAATAGCGGCTACGAGAGCCTACCGATAGACTAAGGAATAGAGCAACGCCCACTAGTATAGAAACAATAATAACGAAGCTATCATTTTCTTCCTTTTGTGGAGCATTAACAGTCTTTACTTTGCAAATTACCACATCATTCTTGCTTGGTTCGCTTGAACTTACGCTCAAAATCACATACTTGTCGCTCTGCTTAAATTCTTCATCTATTTTTACCTTAGAGTCTTTTTTCGCAGATGAATAAAAGTTCTTTTTGTTTATCTCTGGGTTTTCCAGATACGAATAAAGTTCATCATCCGCTGGGATCGTCTTTGCCGCAATCATTTGAAGCTTATATACGCTTTTACCTTTATACAGATAGAAGTTGTCACTTAAAGAGGCAACCTTTTGATTTTGCCACAGTTTTAGGTTCGCTAAGCTTGAATCTTTACTGCCACATATAACAGATACGTTATACTCTAAGATACCCGTTCTTCCTGTATATAGTGGGGATTTTCCATTAACGTGCTTGGTGCTATCAGCATCTGGCTTTAATACTGCATCATCAATTACAAAGCCCTTATCAGAAGATGATAGCCAAGCAGACACACTAGGCGTTTCTTTTTCTAAAGCGGCGAAATTAATTCTTCTATCCTCTAAATCCTTTTCTCTATTTGAAGCTTCTTCATACACGTTGTATTCTTTACAAACGTGAGAAACCTCTCTATAAACAAGAACTCCACACCAAATCAATTCTACAACTATCACTAAGAAGGCTGTTAATATAAACAATTCAAATGAATATTTCTTTACTATATTTTTCATTACAAATTCTCCTTTGCAGCCTTGTTTAAAGCACTTATTAAGTCAAAATTACTCATAATAGGAACATCCATCAGATTAAATTCACTTATAATAACAAGATCGCTAAAGCTGAAAAGATCATAACCAATTTCGCAATAATCTTCATTAAAGGCAACTTCATAAAGTTCTATCCACCGAATAAGGAAATAACCTTGAAGTCTTGTTATACGAACTGGATATTTTTTGACATATTTTTCCGCTTCTGACTTCAACACAAACTCTTTATCCGTTTCAATAAAACCTTGGCCACCGAAACCACATAGGTAATTGAATGTATCATTCACAAACGCATCCCAATCCATATCTTTGAACTCAACTTCTTGTTGACGCCAAACTGTCCTATATATTGTTTTATACATCTTTTAAAAACACCCCCCTATCAAATACCTTTATTTTTATTTTTAACTAAAATATTGAACGCAAGAACTAATACTGCGGCCATTACAAGAGCAAGGCAAGATTTTCCTGCATCAAAGAGAATCTCTTTCGCTTGGATATTATGATTGATTGCCACAACCTTGCAAACAATAACATCATTCATTTCTGCATTATCAGATTTGGTGCTTAAAATCACATATTTACCTCCGCTGGTAAAGTCGTGCTTATCTTTTACTACCGAATCCTTTTTCGCAGATAAGAAAAACTCTTTCTTGTTTATATTAGCCTCTTTTGAATAAGAGTAAAGGCTATCATTTGCAGGTATGGTTTTAGCCGTAATAACCCTTATTTCGTATATGTTTTTACCCTTTGATAACAGAATTGTATCATATGCTGAAAAAAATCTTTTATCTTGCCAATGTTTTAAGTTTACAAAATCAGACGCTTTGTCGTCACCATATATTACAGACACATCATTTTTTAGCAGACTAGAATTTTCTGTATATAACGGCGCTAAGAGGTCGTCATGACTTTCTGCATCTTTGATATGCCTCTTTGATTGGACTACCTTGCTATCAAGCATAAGATCATCACCCGTAGACATCAGCCAACCGACAGATTTCTTATCTTTTTCTTTCAGTAGTTCTATTTGCCGATCTGCCATGATCCTCTTTCTTAACTCGACTCTTTCACGTCCTGTTACTTCACTTGCATCAGGAAATGCGAAAGACTTAATCGCAAACGCAGCTAATATCCCAAACAATATGACAAATGACACAGTAACGACAATAAATATCGTATCATACGTATCTCTTTTCATTGTTATTTTCTCCTTTTCTTTTACTATTCTAATTATATCATATTTGCTAACCATCTCCAATATCTGATATTGGTTTTAATTTACAGATATGATATAATATAATCATTAAAGAGAGGAGATTTGATATGCGCAAACTGTTTTTACTTGGGTTTAGTCCGTTAATTATAGGGAGTCTTTGGTTAATGACTTATTATGGAATTAAAAGCAATAATACTGGTGAGAAAGTGTTTGCTGTGGCAGTCATCACCGCATTTGTTATCTGGCTTATAGACCCAGTGCTTTTAGGAGATACATTTTTTGAAGATGAGGATTCAGCACAATCAAAAAAGAACTTGAATATAAAAAAGGCTGCTACACTTTTGATTTTTATATCATTAGCAACTTCATTTGTAGTATTCAACCATAAGGGTTACAATCTTGTCAAAAATGCCGAAAAGAAAGAAAAGCCTGTCTCAATTTATGTAACAAAAACTTATGAAGAAAATTCTGTGAATTTTAACTACAAATGGAAGGGCGTTGACAAAAATAAGAATCATGCAAAGCTAAAGTTGTTTATTATGTCATATGTCTTGGATAAAGACGGTGTTGTGCTTCTGACTAAGGAGAATGAAGTGTTTGCAAAAGAAGGGAGAGATTTTACCATAGAGCTAAAAGATGCTTCTCCTGAGATTGTAAATAAACTAAAGTCTGGGGAATACTCTTTTAGATATGATATGACTGCGAAGCAGACAGAGTAATGATTGGTCGAAGAAACTTGACGCTAATTATTTGACTTGTATTTTGAGTTTTAGGTTTTTATTTTAGTTTTTAACATTTCATTTTAGTTTTTATTTTGGTAAATTTGAAAATTTGGACGAGGTTAAAACTCGTCCTTTTTCTTTGATTATTTTGCAAATAATTTTAAAGAAATCCACCCAAAGGCGTTTCAAAAATGTTTCAAAAATGGTATAATATAACTAAGAAAAAGGAGGAATAAAAATGCTAAAAAGTGTTGACGTAAATAACGATATATTAACATTTCCGTTTAACGATAAAATATTAGGTTTTAGTGAGATTGAGTTGATCTTCTCTATCTGTTATGCGTGCCGTAACGAAAAGACTACGGAAATCCAAACAAACATTAAGGAGATTCGCAAAGCCAGAGAATATGAAAGTATGAGCGACCTTGAGTTAAGAGAATCACTTTTAATAACAGGGAAGAAGCTTTTGTCGTTTAATATTTGCTTAAATGATAAAGATGGAACTATGATTGCACCATTCACTGTTTTTCACTTTAACGGGGAGACGCTCCGTATCAGAATTAATGACGAGTTCTTGCACTACTTCTCAGGATTTGTAAGTAATTATACGGCAATTGATGTAATTCTGCTTTTCTCTATTTGGGGAAGGCACAGCAGTATCTTGTATAAGATTTTAAGAAGATATAGAGGGATGGATAAGCCAGTTGCCAGAATTAAGGAAAAAGATCTTATTGAAAAATTAGGAATCGAAGGCAGACCAAGAGAAGAGATAGACTCAATCATCTTACATTCTGCAAGAGAGGTAAGTAGATATTTTCAAGATATAAGATTAGAGCATGAGACGGTAGATTCTGAGAGATATGTAATCTTTAAGTTTGAAACTGCCGCATGTGCTTTAAACTTAGGGAAAATGAAACCAGTTATTAAGTTTAAATCCACAGAGCCTAGACCTAATCTGCTTGGCGTAAAGGAAGCTTATCCAAACTTGGAAAATTACATTTAGGAAAGAGATAGTCCCTTTGGGGCTATTTTTTCGCAAACAAGTATTTTGTGTAAGCTAATTAAATTTCTCATCTGCGAAAATGATACAAGCTATTTATCGCCAATTAAATCCGTTGGATATAATAATTAAATATGATATAATACGATCACAGAAAGGAGATGTAGATATGCATATTAGTGCAATAGTTTTCGGGTTGGTTATTTTCTTGGTAGTAGTAATTATTATAGCCATATTAACACCCGAAGAAACATTCGAGATTATATGTATATTCGTTATAGCTATTGGTTTTCTTATATACTCTGATGAGCCGACAAACGTAAAGACGACCAATGCTGTTGCAGAAAAAAGCGTTGTTACCGCAACTGTAAAATGGGAAGGTCAGCCTCCAAGCAAAGGCAGCAAGCACAAAGTAAACATGACAATAGTTGATCCTGATGGAGTTGTGCTTGAAGATCACACGTTCACAGTAATATATAATGGCAAGAAGGAGTTTCGCTTATCTATAGGCGTTGATGAGAGCATCATACCTTTTATCAACAACAAAACAGATAAGGTTATAGTCGAACTGGAGGAGTAAGCGAATGTTTAACATAGAACATACTAAAACAACAATATTGCCAACAGCGATTAGCTTAATACTCTTAGCCGTCTGTGTTGCCGTTTTGATGTATTTATGGCGAGATATTATAGCAGAAATTGTAGACGACTCTGAAACTGAAATATCAGCAAACGAAGAAACAGGCGTAATATGTAGAACCGAATCAGAGGGTTAATACCCTCTTTTTTTATACTAACAATAATTGTGCCACATCTTTATCAAATACACTATTAATTAACCTACCCAAGCATAATTCTGATTGGTAACCAAACACTCTATGACCAATCAAAGAAACTACTCGTTATACCACCACGCAAAATCCATATATGTGTATGTATACAAATTCGCAGAGGAGAAAAAACGAAGCACGAACCCCTTACATCAAATACTTATCTGCGAAATTGGTAGTTTACGATTTGCGCCTCACTAGGATATAATGATTATTAATAAAACTAACGCAAACAGCCTTATATGAGGCTTGCAAGCACAAAGAGGAGGAAAATAAATGAGTGACGCTATTGACAACAGTAAGACGCCTAGCATAGAAAAATATGATAATAGGCTTCGTGTAAGTAATTATGACTTAACAAGATGCGGAAACGAAAGATACAGCACCTTGCATGACGAGATCCCAGAATATTCTGAGGTTACAAGTTTTACCGAAACTGACTACTTTCGGGTTGACTTTTCAGGGGCAAAATTTGATGATCTTGAATTTCAAAATTGCACGTTCACAGAATGTAATTTTGAAAAGGCCGTGTTTGATGATTGCGGGCTGTATGATTGCAGCTTCATTAGAAACAACTTTACTGCATGCACTTTTGATTACTGTACTTCTGACGAAAATGTGCCTGTAGAGAACATTGAGTTCATTGACTGCGAAGGCGAATTTCTCACAGCTTCTTATTGCAACTTCGTGAATATGACTATGAAGAATTGCAACTTTAAGTTTCTAAGCATCAAAGATTCAAGTCTGTCTGAGTTCTATGCGAATAATTGCTCTATGGCTTCGGCTTGTTTTGATGAATCTTCGTTCAACGTAGTCAAATTCACAGACTGCGACCTTACTGGGATTAATGGAGAAATAGCAATTATTGATAATGGGTCTGAGTTCCGTGATTGTGATCTAACGGGTTCAGAACTTCGAGTGAAGTCACTGCTTATCATAAACAGCCATAAGGGAATAGATGTTGTGAACGGAACTCTTTAGTCTTAAAGAACGCTCTATCTTCATGGTGGGGCGTTTTTCTTTTGCCTTAAATTAAAATTAGGCTGAACTATTTTAATATCAGAAGATGTGCCGTTCTTTGATTAATGACCATCAAAATAAATCAGCAGCCCTAGATGGGCTGTTTTATTTTGCCTAAACTATAATAAGGTTGAACCATTTTTAATATTCGCTCGAAATTTTAGTTTTAAGCGTTTTTTTATTTGCAGACATACAAATACTCAATTTGGCTATAAAAACCTCGCTACGGTCAAATTTTCGACCTTCTCGTGGCATCTCTGTTGTGATAGTCCACTCCGAAAGTGCGAAAACCACAATAAATTTTAAAAAATTTGCCTGAAAGTGTTTCAAAATTGTTTCAAAAATGGTATAATGAAATTAAGAAAAGAGAAAAGGAGAAATGAAATGAGTGACCTTAAGAAGATGACCGAAGAAGAATTTGATGATTTGCTCTTTGACCTAGATTATGATGGGCGTGATGCGTTTGTTGAATTTGATTTTAGCAACCGTGATTTATCTAAACTAGATTTTCAGAACCTCATAAACAAATTCATAAGATGCAACTTCTCTAGCTCGGATATGACTGGCGTAAACATGTATGAAGTAAAGTTTTTTAGTTGCGATTTCACGAATACAAAGCTAGATAAAGCTAAAGGAGAAAAAAGTCAAATAGCACATTGTGATTTTAGCAATGCAAGCATGGTTGGTATAGACTTTACAGAAGCAGAAATTTATGGCACAAGTTTTGATGGTGCAAATCTTTCATCTGCGAATTTCACGCAAGCCGACCTTCAACTATCCACGCTTATTTGTGCAAATCTAACTAACGCCATGCTCAACGACACCCTAGTACGAAATACCTTATTCGCAAATAGTGATGTCTCTGGGGTAGATTTTGCATCCACCATGCTGAACGGATATTCGTTTAATGCTTTGAAAGAGACAAAGAATTTAGATCTTGCTTCAAGAGAAGATGCGGGCTTGACAACCTTGGTTTGAGAACCTTGTAAATCAAAAAAATAATCAGAGGGGTATCAGCCCCTCTTTTTTGTTAGCTTTACTTGGCGCAGCCGACAAAGTTTTGCCCGTAGATAGCACTAATCATTTATGCCTAAAACACACCTAGCTATATCTTTATACCTAAACGTCATAAAAATCGCTCTACGGTCAAATTTTTGCCCCTCTCGTGGCATCTCAGATAGACGTATGGTATATGCGTTATTCAAAGATAATTAGTCAAACCCAATTTCACTAAAGAAATCTCTTTTATGATTGGCAGTCAAACAGCATTTATACCGCCAAAACTAATTCCCCACAGTTATGTCTTTATTCGTGAGTATGTGAAGATGAGATTGCAAAACACATAATTTCGCTATTGCCATCAAGCAGAGAAAATCTTTCAAGCACATATCCCCGATCAGGCGAGAGTTATTCACCCTGAAATCCCCTTTGAGCAAAATCGCATATGAAAAAAACATAAATACGTCACAACCACCCATAGCCAATTATTCATCTGCGAAAACGACTTAAGCAATCAATATCACACGGCCCTTAAATATTCCTAATGCAATCCACGACACCCACGCCTATTAACCGTCCAATCACCCACTCCTTAAAATATTGCCTTTATTCCCCAATCCTTTATGTTTATTCACAGAGTTATTACTTTCACCAAACCAATAAGGGTCTATAAACACAAGAGCTATATCACCAATCACTGAATCCATATCATGATTGCATGAAGAAATCTTGTCATCACGCCTAGATATTCGCATATAAGTATTTCAGCTATCACCAGATAAGCATTATCTATAAAATTCTCATCTGCGAAAATAATCGTTCACAGTAAGTTAGGTGCGTAAATAAACTCAAATGGCCACAATGTATCACAAAACACAGATAGGGAATGCTACACCCAAGCACCCTTTATATCAATCCAGTCGAGCGAGGATTATAAATCTGGTTCACTCATAAAACGACCCGACACCAAACAGGGTTACGGTAGCAATATGTCACACACGCCAATCACAGAGTCAGATATATCAAAACATAACTCATGGAACATTGACTGGTGGAGTAATGCGGATCACTTATGCATAGTCAATGTCACCCGCAATTATTAGCAGACAAGCATTTTAAAATACAAACACTCATCCGAACACAAAACATTCATCTGCGAAAACGATACTTCCTGAAAGATATACAGCAAGTAATTCATCAATCACATCACGACCATCTCATCATTAACCTATTCCCGAATTAAATCTAATACCCAGCATAGCCCCGAACAAGAAAGACCCACCCAATCACCCTATTCATGATTGGAGGAATACATTCGCTGTAATAACCATCTGTGAATTAACAGAATCGCAGATGAGAAAACACCAACACGTCAAGAACAGGCAGCGAACTATTCACTAAAATATTCATCTGCGAAAACAATCGTTCGCAAGGAAAAGTTGAGCGGCGACATTCATAAATTTTACAGACGGCCAATAACCCAGAGAATCACATCCCATATATCCCGATTGGAGGCGACGATATGTTGCAAAGCCCTGTGTCACCCATAAAACTTTAAGTAAAATTCGCACACGAGAAAAATTACAAAATATTCATCTGCGAAAAAGTTGTGCAGGAAAGACTAATCGCCATGCAGGAATACATCACGACAAAACTCTCTATTTTTCGAACCAACCCAACCACACGGTAGAGCCTCTCCCAAACAACTACCCTCTGGCAATCACCATTAGGCATATAAAACACATCTAGTATGATTGGCGTGGTAAAGAGATGAGTTCTGTAGAAGCACTCGGAGGAAAAACGACCATCTGTAGTTTTCGCACACAAGTATTTTGCATGAGCCAACCAAATTTCTTATATGCGAAAAAACTCTGTGTGTACCCGACCAACTATGAGCTTGTATGTATTAGAATTTTCATCTGCGAAAACAACTTGGCCTGTGACGTAATTAATCTAGTAATGAATGACAACAAATCCCACGAGACACTTAACCCCTCACAAGAGATATTGCTACCAATCACGCTTTTCTTATCCGTGATCTTATTCTCTCATCTAAGCCCTTATTATTCCCTAGACGATACAAACTATACCTACAACCCTTTTCTCTCTCCTACGCTAAAATTTCCCCGCAAATATTTGATGCTGTTCCTCGTGTGTAACATGCTCGTCCGTGAAAAACGAAAAAGGTTTACACACCCAATCACCATCTGGGTATATGAACAGACTCAATATGATTGGTGTGGTGAATGAACGAGTTTTATAAAAATACCCGTAGGTAGGACTGCCATCTATAATTTCGCATATAAGTATTTTGTGTAGCCCAATAGAATTATTTATCTGCGAAAAAGCATACAACAAAACTAAAAGCCTGTGGCAAAACTAAAATAATTTAGCCTGTGACATAATTAATCCAGCAAGGAATGATAACAACCTCACGAGGTATTAAATCCCTCACAGAGAGTATTACCGCCAATCATTTATCCATTAATCCATCACAACTATAGTCACCCCTCATGACATATGTAATACTACGCATACGTGAGCAACTCCTTCTCTATTCGCAATTTCTCATCTGCGAAAAACAGAAAAGACTTCATGCTTAATTATCTAAAACTCTCTGGATATATAAACACACCTATTATGATTGGGTAATGAAGTAATGAGGTTTCGTGAAAGCACTCATAGGCAGGACACTTACCCGCAGTTTTCGCACACAAGTATTTTGCATGAGCCAACCAAATTTCTTATCTGCGAAAAAGGCACACAAAAATGGTTAGTGTGATTGGGATGGTGAAGAAATAAGTTCTGAGAAAACGCTCAAAAGCAAGACAATCACCTCTAGTATTCGCATGCAAGTATTTCGGTAAAACGTCAACTCGAAAATTACTCATCTGCGAAAGCAAACCCTCAAAGCCCGTATACCAAATTCTCATCTGCGAGAATAACCTAGCCTGTAGCGAAACTAATCTAACAGCGAATGAAATAAATCCTATAAACCATTATCTCTCCGCACAAAGAATATTTCACCCAACCACCCTTACCCTGTATCTGATAAATGCCTTATACACTCATGCGGTTTTAGACCCTATTATTTCATATGCGAGAGCAACTCTTTTTATCCAGAAGCTCTCATTGCGTATAAACTCTGTTTAATATGATTGGTGTAGTGAAATATATAACTGCGAACGTAGCACTTATTCGCACACAAGTATTAAAGAAGTACCAGCTCAGAGATTTTTCGTCTGCGAAAAAGCACACGGCAAAACTACATGGCCCGTCTCCGCATAACAAAACATAACGATTTCTCATCTGCGAAAATAATATCCCGCATAAACGATTTTCCGCCCCAAGAGGCATCACAAGACCTCTATACATTTAAAACCTCACACAGCCAAGATTTATCCCAATCATTCCCCTCTTAATTTATCACCTATGCCCCTAAGCTATTCATACATCATCTCAGTTAATATGTCATGTGTGAAAGAAAGTCTTTCTTTATCCGAGATTTCTCATCTGCGAAAAACGAAAAAAGCTCAAGGCTGCCTTTGTTCCCCACCCTAATGACAAGTAATGCCTTGTTGAAGTAGGCGTCTACTCGGAGCTTGTTTAACCTAAGAGAGTCTCTGATTATTTGGAAAAGAAAAAGCCCCACTAAATGTGGAGCGTATCTCTTATTTAAAACGATTAGCTATTTCCTGTTCTTGTTCTTTGGTGATTACTCTTAGTGTGATTGGATGTCCTTTCAGATGCTTTCGCAAAAACTCAGTTTGCCACTCGTAGCACAAAACGCTTGTCGGTTCATCTTTATTTTTTAATCTTTCGATCAGAGAGTAGTCGCATGTCAGAAACTCGTCCACCGAAAAAGGTTTGTGACCAATCATTGCCAGTATCATATCTCTATACTCATTGTCAGGTATCATGTAATACCTACTGAATAGCTTCGGTGAAAAGTGTCTATTCGTGCTTGGGTATAACATCTTCTCTAATTCTTCCTCTGTGTTGTAAAAAACTATAGCCTCCCCATTAGGACTTTCTGTCGCTTGTTCATTCATTGCGACAAGACCGTATGCCTTCTCGTGTAGTCTCCTTAGCCACGCAATCATCCCCTTCTCTGAATTAATCACCATCTTTGTCTTTAACTCACTTATGTAGTATACAAGATACGAACGCCTGTTCGAAAAATATATGCCCGTTATTTTGCTTGGTGTTATCTGCTTGTGCGTTCCGTTCGATTTCACAAATTTGCCCGAAAAATAATTTTTCTCATCTGCGAGTCCTGCGACCATTTCTAAAATCTCATCTGCGAATTTTTTATACCCGAAAAAGGTAGTTCCTCCGAGTACGGAGTCGATCACGTTGTCATAGTTTTCTCTGCCGAAGATGTTGCTGCGTTCTTCGAGCTTGATGTTGTCTATCGTGATGTCAGAGGCAAGCATTATCTCTCCTACCCTACCGATCTCCCTATACCTAAGCCTATCTCTATCTGTACTCTTGAACACATGGTTGTTAGTTAAGCCTATATAGTGTTCGTAGAGTTCCATATCATACTTCCGTAGATACTCTATACCGAGAGGACTCTTTATTCGCACAGTCTCTCTTTTCTTGTTGATAGTCACTAGCCCGTCACGCTGCATCTTCCGTGTCATATCTCGCTCATATCCCTTTGGTATATTTGCCAGAGATAGTTCGCCACAGACAGCTAGACGGCTCATTACTCTATCGACAATGTTTCTTGTTTCAATTAGCATTTCTTCTTACCCCCATTTTCTCGACCAGAACATACCCATGAGCCTAATGCGTATGTTTTGCCCTTGCATTTTACACTACTTTTGCCTAGAATTTCAACACTTTTCTAATTAACGAAAAAAACACCCCTAAAAAGGGGCATTTTCAAGAATTACAAAACGTGCATTTTTCGTTATTTAAAAATGGGGCAAATTGCGGTCTATAGCGGCCGTAATATTATGTCCTTTTGCTATATACATTTCGGTATAATTAGCATTATCTAGCTTAGAATATTGAATAATATGTGAGTTATTTACGCCATCATCTTTGATCAAAACATTAATTAAAGCATCTATTGGCTTTTTAATATCGAAATTATCTGTATCGCAAATTTCCGAATTTCCATCAAAATGATGAATGAAAATAATGGTAAATTTATCCCAGATATTAAAATATCCATGCTTAGATTGATGCTCTGACAATGAATTTTTAATGTAATTTCTTATAGAATAATCGCACATCTGTTCATATTTTCCTTGCCGTCTTGAATACTTTGGAGTAAGCATTGGGAATCGGAAATATATTAATGACGGAGTGATTTTTTTCTTAAAAATGTCATTGTATTTTTCGTTTTCAATGTTATTATATGCACTTTTTGATGTCTTGTTTTTCTCCAAATAAGACATAGATTCAAGAACAATATCTCTGCTTTTATTGAGCAACATTTCTGTCTCTAAAGCTATTTTATAAACAGTTTCGGCATTGTTTTTAAAGTCAAATTTACTTATAGAGTTTACTCTTGAAAGTTCTGTATAAAGCGCAGTCAAGTCTTTATTTTGCTGTAAAAGCCCTCGCTGAATATCGGAGACTTTACGAAGCAACTCATCTTGATTATTACTCATCATAATCACCATCTTCCTCAATGCTTATATAATCACTGCTAGGTTTTGCTTTGGGCTTTGAATTATTATCTTCGCTTGATATAACCTCATGGAACATCATTTTAGGTATTCCCTTTTCATCTTCGCCTGACACAGTAATTATCGAGAACGGCTCTTCTGGATAAAGTTCATCATCTAATTCATCTATCGTTTCAGAGTTATTTAAAATGTAATATTCGACTTTATTTTTTCTTTTATGTCTCTTTGACAAGAAGTCCATCTTACTTAATAAGTCTTCATTACAAACAAGTATTTCCGAAATAACGCCATCATGTTCAAACACAATTTCTGCTGGATAACGGCCTCTTGATACATTGCTGTTTTCATCTACATAATGGAGAAGAACCCAGAACGCATCTATTAATTTTTGATCTGGCTCAGGATTATCTCTCGAAATAAAGTTGTCATTTTCTATAATCACTCCAGCCTTTTTTAATTTATTAATTATAACTTCGCATCTTTTTCGATTAAATGTTTCATCTGTTTGCATTAAGAACATTACAACTTGTTCTTTATTCAAGCACTTAAATTCATCTAATAAAGACAGCAGTTTTTCGCTTCCCTCAGGACAAACAACAATACTAGTTAACATCTTCATTTTGCACCTCACTTAACATATTTTCATAAACTTTCTTTAGATTTGCTGCATCTGTTGTTATCAATTGATGTTCCCACGGCGAAGCTATAACCTGCATAGGAATATGATTTGATCCAGCACAAACAATACATTGTCCTTTTGAATAACCCTCAAGATCACGAAGCTCATTATAATTAAGATTTATCTTTCCCTTTAAATAAGAGCTTTCGCTTTCTTCCATTTTTAGCAGTATTTTGATCTGTGAGTTAGCAATAACGGCACTACCATATTTACCTCCGTCAAGAGCGAAGAAGTCAGAAATATCTTGCGTGGAAACACTCATAGCAGCATTATATCCTCTAAGGATTTTAGCCATACGCTGTACAAACTCAGCGGCTTTTGCATTTCCACCAGCACCAATTAGTTGCCAAACCTCGTCAATAAACACCATTTTTTGCTCAAGAACATTTTCTTTTATTCTTCCCATAATGAAGTCAAATGCGATAAACATTCCCGCAGGAATCATTCTACCATCAAGAGCGGATAGGTCGAATACAATAAATTTATTGTCTAGGTCTACATTAGTTCTTCGGTTAAAACTCTTTGCTGACCCTGTTGTAAATTTCTGTAAAATCTGTAAGATTCGTTTTGAAATTTCGCTATTCTCTAACTCTTTGTATAAATCTCCAAGCGTTGGCATTTCTTTCAAGCCCTTAGATTTATCCATAGGATCAACGTATATTGAGTCATTGTCTTCTGTAATTCCATATCGTGCATAAGCTTTTACGCAGCATGTATCTATAGTTTGTTCCTCATCATTTTCAAGATCTGGCACAAGCAAACTTATAAATGTAATGATAGTCTGTATCTTATCAGCAAGGTAAATATTATTTTCTAATATATCTTCTCCTTGTAATATTTTTGCTACTTCGTTATCAACTGGCCTAATATCCATTACGTTTATATGGCTTCTTGAAGCTGCCGAAATCTTTACAAATGATCCCTGAACGCCTCTGCACGCTCTCGTAAACTCGTGGGCTTTTAGAGGGGCGATAATGAAACATTGTGTTCCAGTCGCTCTCATTCTCAACGCTAAAACCGATTGTAGATATGTCTTACCAGCACCAGATGTTCCAAGAATAACTGTATTACCATTAGCGTAAGCTTTTCTATCAAACGGATTGATAATACATAATGTTCCGTTTAAAGTGTCTGTTCCAATCATAAATCCACCCTCATCAGTCATGTCAGCAGATACGAATGGAAATGACGAAGCTACGCCTAAAGTCATGATATTTCTTTTACCTTTATCAAACAGTTTTGGACTTAATTGAAGTAACGGCAACGAACTATACATAGCTTCTTCTTGTAAATATGGAAGAGTTAGCAAAGTTATTTCTTGTGCTTTAAGGCTCTCCATAAGCTCATCTCTTCTATCCATAAGGCTCTCATATCTATCATCAGATAGAGTAATCATAGTAGTTATGTAGAATGGCTCTTCTCCATTATTATTGATTGCCTTCTTGATGTACATTGCAGATGACAAAGCGTTTTCTGTCTGCTCATAGTCCATCTGAGTTTCGTTTTTCTCGGATAGCTTAACCCCAGTAAACTTGATTCCGCTTGATGTTTTTTGCAGCATTTTATTCTTTGGAATCTTATGAAGGAATATATCCACCGACTCTCCAGCTTTCAACTTGAATATATGCTCGAACCAACCAGCCCATACATCACTAGGATAACCATTGCTAGGAACAAGGAGATAAGTGTAATATCTTCCATCAATAACAACACAATCTGGTGGTGAAACATCTATGCCCGTTGGAGCAATCAAGCTATCAATTGGTGGCTTTGCATCATCAGCTTCCATGACAGTTTTTGTGTCGCTATATAGTCTTTGGACTCTTTCTTTAAAGCTAACCTTTTGACTTGTTCTAGGATTTAAAAGCTTATAGAACAGCTCACTCGTTGACCATATTTCCTGTGAACTAGCATTTGGAGAGTGCAGGTTTTCACCAATCATGTTTACTATATTCCCCATTTTCATGAAGTATGATTTTACAACTTCTGTTTTCTTTGCAAGTTCCATTGATATATCTTGTAAGTCTGTTGCTCTATTAATACCAGTTTCGTCATAGGAAATAATCAAGTAAAATTTCTTCGCTATAGTTCCTGACATATGTAAAGCCCTTAATAAGTTTACATAGTTTTTTACTAGTGGCTCTACAGCATAATCTTCTTCGCTTTTATATCTATCTTCTACTTGTTTTATGAGTAGAGATGGATCACTATTCTCTGTCATGATCTTAATCTGGATATTGATTGGCGCAATCATAAGCCATTGAGCGAAGTTGAATATAACTCGATCTTTATCTTTAATTGGCCTTGTATCAAAGTTTATTGGTAGGACTTCTAGTATTTTAATATACCGATCATCTTTGGTAATAATCATTCCATTCTCTATGCTTTTCACATTAATAAAGTCTTGCGTAGAACGGAATATAGACATATCTGGAAGATACCCTGATAGCCCTAACGAATTAACAATGTTCATTCATATACCTCCTTTTTGTAATAAAAAAAGCGGGATAGCCCGCCATAAAATTAATCTTCATATCCATCACCGAACATTTCTTCGATTTTATCAGCTACATCAAAGAATTTTTTATACTTCTTTTCTGAACCACTGATTTTGAAATTAGATAGCGGATGTCTTTGACCAAATGGTCCAAAAATTACAATTGACAGCTTGGTTATGGCCGAATCTCTATGCCTATAATATGTTGGTGTAGGCATTTCTGATTCTTTAATTAGTAACGGATAATCCTTTACTTCTTTATTAATAAAGGCGTTATATAGTAAATCATAACTAGGTTTATCCAGAGCCTTTAGAGCTTTCATTCCAGTATCAATGATGTTAGAAAAGTTTTTACATTGTTCAATCTCAGATGTTGTACAAAAGGCCTTAAGCTTATTTGAACGATAAATAATGTCATTATCAATATCTGGGAGAGCTAATAGAATGTCAATGTTGTCATCTATCTTTTTTGATCTATCCAGCCCAATCAGATCCATTGAGTATAAAACCTTCTCGTTGACTATATCGTTTTTCAAAGCCCTATAGGTTTGGAGAAGCTTCTTAGTGGTCCAAAAATAAACTCCATCTTTTTCGTGTTCATCTTCTACTTTTTTTATAGCCTTGAACAATTCAACTGTATTATCTATATTGCTCATCATACCTCCTTATTTGAGAATTATATGAGAATATTATACAACATTAAACAATAAAGTCAATTCAGAGCATAAAAAAAACGCAGCTATTGCTGCGTTTCCTTTTCCATGTTTAATAAGAAGTCATCTAACCCTTTTTGGCTTTTATCCCAGACCAACTGAATGTATTCTAGGCCAAAATCCGATAATAGACGCTTCATTTTGATAAGGGCTTTCTTGACATATTCATTGTCGTAAAAGTCCATGTCAAAAGCTATTTCAACGGTCTTTAAGCCACGCTCTTTTAGCTGAGGAATAATCGCTTCTAAGTGATTTATAGCGTTCACCCCTGGTATGGCCAAAACGGGAACATTCAGATATTTATTAATTATATCTCCCTTTAAAGGCCCTTCCGTAAGAATTACCTTTTTAACTGTAGATACATCTGAATACTCTTTAGTTGCAAAATGCACAAATGTTTTAGCACTTGCACCGTTATACTTGCCAGATGATGATAGCGTTAAATACTTAGGTTTTCCGTTATCTAGTCTCACCTGAAATGCAAGTATTTGTCCTTTTGCGTTTCTAACAGGAATAAGAATTCCATTCCCATAAGATGTTAGAGTCCAGTTATCTTGATCGTCCTGATAGAACCCTGGGACCCCCTTAAGGTTGCATCCTTTAAAGAGTAGTGACGAAGCAATCCCTGCGAGATTAGCCCTAGGAAAACTTTTAAAACCATAAGCTTTAATGTCTTCGTCTGTCAGTCCTCTTTTGTGCAAACTCCTTCTATGAGCCTCTGTAAGCTTTAGCATATCTAAGAGATTTTTATATGTGTAATCTCTTGGCTCAATTGGGGCGAGTTCATATTCTTTAGCTGGTGGAAGAACAAGTTCTCTTTTTTTTCTTAAATCTTGCCAGCCTTCAACATACTCTTCTGTACTATAAAAACTTTCAAGATCATTTTTTGCATTTTTACGTTTTTCTTTCTTGTTGATACCTTCAACATTTCTAAAAAACGCCCACGCATCAAGAACTCCTCCACCTATTGATCCGCACTTTGGGCAATTAAATACCTCTCGATTTAGATCAAAATGGAGAGTTTTTTTACCACCACACACGGGGCAATCCATATCTCCACTAGTCTTTCTAAGCTTGACTGGCAAGCCCAAATCATGGATAACATCAAGCATTGATATATCCATACTACACCTCCTTTTAATAATAAAAGGCGGTATTTTAACCGCCTATATATTACTTCCTTTTTCCAATAATGACTTTAGCAGCTTCAACTACTTCTGGTGTTACCTGTTTAGCCATATTGGGTCTAAGCAAAGTTCCTTCAAAACCAGCGTAATCTTTTATAGCTTCGCCAAGAGTCTTTCCTTCAAGATTAGCAATCTTTACACCAGCATTTTTTGATACCTTGATTGGTGTAGCAAGTGCTTCTTCGAGAGTCATTCCGCTCTCTTCTACTGCTTCCTCTGATGGCTCTTCTTTAGCTTCTTCGCTTGCATCAGATGTTTCATCAACAGGGGCTTCTTTAGGTTCTTCCTCGGCCTTTGGCTCTTCGACTTCGGCATCTTTGCATGCTGCCTCCATTAGATCCGCAATTTCATCATCACTGATCTGCTGCGATTCCTCTTTAGCTGGAGCTTCGTCTTTAACCTCAACCTTCTCTGCTTTCTTAGAAGATTTAGCACGCTTCTTTGGTTCAGTCTTATCTTCTTTTGGAGCTGGCTCGTCTGGATCAATATCCAGAAGCATTTCTATTTCACAACCGAATCCAGCTCTCGATAGAGCTTTGCCAAGTGCAACTGTTTCAGCAGCCTGAATAGAACTTGTGAAGCTACCAGCATCATCTTTAGACGCCACAACTCCATATTCCCATGTTGAAATAGGATGCTCATCATTCTTATCTGCGAAAACCTCCGCATTGAAGATTGCGACATAAGGATTGCCATTTTCTATCCTTGTAATACGGAATCTTCCGTTTGGGTAGAGTAGCCTAAACCAGAAAATCTTTGCCGCTGTTGGTAGATACTTCTTCTGCTCACCGTTAGCACCAATTACTGGATCGCCATAGCAATCAAATGACTCTTTAACGTAATCAAAAGGATTAAATCCCTCGACCTTGTTTAGTAGGCATGTCTGCTTTTCTGTCTTCTTTGTCATTTCAATTCTCCTTTACTACTTCATGCTTGCTTCCATAATGAAGCCTTTGTATTCTTTGGAAGCACCATTAAGGCTCTTCCCTTTTCTCTCTACTATTCTAGCAAGTTCATTATCTGTTTCTGATAGTGATGCCTCAAGTAGTCTTGCGAACTCAGAATCTGTGTTTCTGTTCGCCTGAATTTTCTTCATAAAATCCTTTTTCTTCATTTTTATCTCCTTTTTTTTAAATAAAAAAACGAGCATACGCCCGCAACAATATATATACTTATAAAATTTGCAAATACTACTAAAACAGACTATAAAAGCAAACTTTATATGTGAACATTATACCTTAATTGTCATTATAAAGCAACAAACATTTAAGTGGATTCGCAGATGAGTATTTTACCGAAACAGCAAGGCGTTATAAAATGAAATACCTATCTGCGAAAATTGGCAAATGAAAATACTTATGTGCGAAAACACCATTCGCAGATGAATATTTCGATTATACCTAAATGCAATAAAAACTCCACTACGGCTAAATTCGCAGGAATTTAGGCATAATAAAAAAGGGCTTATAGCCCCTAGTTTGCATAAGAATCTGGCGTAATTCCAGAGTCATCTTTTACAGATATATCTAATGATTGTGTTGATAGTGTTAGCTTAATAGTTCCAGATTTATACGTTGCGAATGTTTGGCCACAATGCTTGTATAACAGATCCATACACTCTCTACTTGGAGATGAATTTGCATTATCTTTTGGTGCTGATGAAGAAATAATTGCATATTGAGGTTTCCATGCCGCAATCACACTTTCAGATGGAGATAATTTTCCACTTCCCTCAACGAGGTATGCTGACACTGCTTGATATTTGCCTTTTAACCTCTGAATGTCTTTCTTTGTAGAGTTTCCACCAAGCACAACTCGTTTATCACCAAGAGAGACAACGCATATAGCACTATCGCTATATTTAGGTTTAATAACATCAATCGAGATACCATTTCCGAGATCTATTGTTTGATTATTTGCTTGCTTAGCCTTCTTTGCAACCTTTTTAAGGGCTTTAAATCCGTCACTTTTATCTTTCTTGCCATATATTGTTTTCCCAACCTTGAAGTTGCTGTAAACCTCTGGGAGACCGCCAATATATTCAGGCGAAGTATTGGTGCTAACTACATATTCAAGCTCGCCATCATTGATAATAGATTTCAGGTATGTTGTTGTAGCCGATCCGCTTCCTCCGTCAATTAGAGCTTCGTTATCACCGTTTTTTACGAGTACAGCAGCTCCTTGTCCTACGTTAATAATATGTATATCGGCTGTTGCATTATCGACTATCTGATTGCCTTCTGCATCAACATTTTTCTTATCTGCTTTTTGATGGATAATCTCGCCAGTTTGAAGCCTCTCTCTTTCGAGCTGTCTTTCATTGAGGATGTTTTTTACAAACGCCCCAGCACTTATCATAAGCAAGAAAACGATAATTCCAACTATAAGCCTCATTCTTTTTTGCTTTTTGGAAAGCCTTTTCTTTCTTTTAGGCTGACCGCCATCTCCTGTATTCAATAGAGCATTTTTATGATGATTTGCACTAGAAAAACGCTCCTTTTTTCTTCTTTTCCTTTTCATAAACACCTCCAAATATCGTAATTATAACATACTTTGTCTCTTTAGCCAAATGTGATATAATAAGGAAAAATAGGAGGTAGATATGAACAAGAAGAGCATATTATCAATTGGACTTATATGTGCATTAAGCTTTGGAATAACGGCTTGTGGCAAAGAAAAACAAGATATGGGAAAGATAGATACAGTAAAAACAGAAAAGAGTAAATCAGACGCTTCTGATAAACCATTTCAAGGAACAGAAAATAATACGGGTTATAAGATGCTTAAAATGGATGATTGCTATGCTGGATATAGCATGCCTTATCCACGAAAATTCACGAAAGAGGTGTATGCAGCCAATCTTATAAAACTCACCGAGCCAAGCACAAATACGACAATATATATTGAACACTCAATGAACGATACAGATATTGAATCGTCAGATGGTGAATCTGGTTATAGCAATATAGGTACTGTAAAAACTCTATTAGCACCGAAGATTGCATATGAAGACTTTGTTGTAAATAACAGTACATACAAGAGATATATTGATCAGAATGTCGAGAAGCCAAATAGCGGCTCAGAAGTAAGTAAAAAAGATTTGCTTTTGTCAGTAGAAGACTACCCAAAACTGAACTTACTACAAGGCAAGCAAACGACAAGAAACGCTAATGTATCAGAAAGGCGATATTATATTCAATATAAAAATGTCGCAACATCTATATCAATGATAACTTCATCTGATAATTTTGAAAAAGAAAAAGCTGTTGTTGATTATATGGTAAAGAATATATCAGGCGTTAATGAGTCATTTAAAGATACAAGGAAAGTGGAAATTACAAAAGGATTTTCTTTAAAATTACCTAATCAGTTCAAACAATATACAATAGGAGATAAAGAACTAGGTAGTGGAACTATGTATCAAGTTCCTGCTGATAGCCAAAGCTCTTTAGCTGGAGCGTTTATTGATGTTTTTGATGTTGGCAAGAAATATACGATCAAGAAGTATGAGTCTGGCAACATTTATTTCTCTGATTCGTTCCCAACAGAAGCCCCAAATATGAGCAATTATGACTCTACTAATGGCGTTAGCGAGGAGACCGCAAGCATCTACACAGAGGTATTAAAAGGCAAAGTAAAGATGTCTCCAGCAAGGATAAGTAATATAACAATATATAGAACTGGACTTAGAGGCAGTAGATTGCTTGAACATCAAACTGCATGGGTAACAGAAGCCTTTACAGTTGGCGAAGGCAGAAACAAGAAACTTGTAGTGTTTGGGTATAATATTGCTAGATATAACGAGATGAAAAACGTATTTGAAAAAGCCTTATAACGCTTGGAATTATACATGAAATATGATATAATAAAAGTATAAGGAGAGAAAAAAATATGACTAAGAGAGACGGTAGATTTGACAACGGAAACTTGCAGTTCTGGTGCAAGAAAACACAAAAAAGCCTTATCGAAGTGACAGGGCAATTTGATATAGATAAGATCGGCGTTGGATTTAGAATGTTTAACCAGCAAGCAGAAAAGGGAAACAGAGTAACATCAAGTATTGATTTTTACTTTGATATGGCTGCAATGGAAGTCCTCTGCCGAGATATTCTATCTGGTAATATAGCCAAAATGATTACTGTAAGCAAGAAAGCTGCACAGGAAAGCGGAAGTAAATTTCCTAAACCAGTTAGAGAGTTTAAGGGCGGATCTAAAAAGACCATGAAAGCAAGGATATTGACTATAAGTGCTGGTAATTCACAGCCATTTATAATAACAGCGTATGATGGTCCAGCCAAGATAAACGAAACTACAGGGGGAGTTGTTCCAGATTACAAATACAATGAGGCTGAACAAAGAATAATGATTGGCCTATCTGGTGATGACCTAAAGCAGTTTGCAGTAATGGGCCTTAGAGCAATTGATTTTTACTACGATCATTACTTTGGCAGAATAGATCCAGATAGAGATAGGAGATAGTATGTATAAACTGATAACTTATCGTTCAAGGCGATTAGAGTCAAATTATTCAGAAAAACTACCCACGGGTTCAATGCTCGTGGGTTCTTTCAATGAAATAATCGAAGAAATAGAAGACGAGCCTGAACGCAAACTAACAAGAAAAGAAAGAAAGGCACAGAAGAAAAAGCTTAAAGAGTATGAGGCTCAAAGCAATGCAAAGACATACATTATTGATGGCGAAGAGGTAGAAGAGGGCGACCTTACAGAAGAGGAACTTGCAAGCATAAAAGCCTCTGAAATGATCAATAAAGATAGTTTTTATGATGCACTAGAGCCACTTGATAATGGCGAATATACAACAGTAAAGCGGAGAGACAAGAAGATGCTTATTGTTCTCGGAGGGGCGTTTGGTGCAATATTAGTTGTTGCAATAGCGGCCATAGCTTTAGTTAATATGGGAGGGGGAATTTAATTGATTGTAGTATACGCAGAAAAAGAAGATATGGGAATAAAATTTGCCGCTGCTCTTGGCGGCTTTAACTATAATGGCACTCATATAAATACGGATAACTTATCTAAATATCAAGATGATATTAAGAAGAATTTATCCAGTAAAAACGGATATATTTCTACTAAATACGAAGGAAAAGAATATAAGATAACATGGGGCTGGGGTCATTTTGGCACACTAAAAGACATCAAGGATTATGAGCCAGAATACGATAAGTGGTACAAGATTCCATTGCCATACATTCCAACCAAATTTGAGAGTAAAAGAAGGCTTAATAACAATCCAGATCCTAAAGCAAGAGAGCGTTTCAGGAAGAGAGATGATAGACAGTTTGAATTAGTAAAGAAGATATTCAACGATCCAAGCACAGAATTCATTATAAACGCTACCGACTGGGAGCGTGAAGGAGAGTTGATATTTGCATATGTTTATGATCTAACTGGCACAACCAAGCCATATTTAAGACTTAGAAACAATGCCAAAACAGAGAAGCAGATAAGGAAAGACTTTAAAAATCTCGTAAATTCAACAGAAAATTATCCATTCGTACTCGCAGCTAGAGCTAGAAGTATTGCCGACTGGGTTATTGGTATGAATCTCACTATTGCGGCTACATTGTATTTATCAAAAGATAGAGGGCTGCTTAATGTTGGAAGGGTATTTACTCCTACATTAGCTCTTATTGTTAATAGGGAAAATGAAATTCGCAACTTTAAACCAGAGACAACTTTCGGTGTTTCTGCTGAATTCACTCTCCCAGATGGAAACAAATATACTGGCATACTACAACAAGAGGAAAACTTCAAAAAGAAGGAGCTTGTAGAGGACCTAATAAAGGACTTAGATAAGAATGGCGTGATTACAAACGTTGAAACAAAGCTTGAAAAGAAAAATCCACCACTGTTATATGACACAACAGCACTTCAAGTAGATGCTAATAACTACTATGGATTTACGCTTGATCAGACTCTTAAAATAGCACAATCGCTATATGAACATGGATTTATAACATATCCAAGAGTTGATTCAACTTACCTAACGGAAGATAAGAAGCTCGAAGTTCCGATTCTGCTTGAAGCAATCATAGATAGCAGATTTCCACAGTATAAAGGTAGAGTTAAAACCAATATGCCAGATAGATATTTTAACGACTCGAAAGTAAGTGGCCATGATGCAATTATAATTACAGATCTAACGCCATCAGGACTTGATGAGAAGCAAGAAAAGATTTACGACCTTATTTGCCGAAGGATGCTAATGACAGTTTGTCCAAGCATGGAAACTCAAAAAACAGTAGTAACGACTACGGTTGGCAGCGAAGAGTTTAAGACTAATGGAACAATATTGAAGCAATTAGGGTTTATGGCACTTAATGTAAAGCAGCGTAGTGTAAACAATTCTGAACTGCCAAATAGCATAGCCGAACAAGTAAAAACTACTGGCGAATATAGTGTTTACGAGCAAACTTCAACTCCACCTATTAGGTATACAGAGGCGACGCTTATTACAGCTATGAAAAATTGCGGTCGCAAGATGGAAGATGAAACAGCTAGAGAATACCTTAAGAAAAGCGAGGGAATTGGCAGGCCGTCAACGAGAGCCTCAATCATGGAGAGACTTATAAACATGAACTTTGTTGAACGAAAGAAAAGCACAATTTATCCTACAGATAAGGGAATTTCCGCAATAGAATCTATTACAATAGAGGATATTAAGTCTCCAATACTTACCGCAAGATGGGAACAGGAACTTGATGAAATAGAAAGTTCGACCCCAAAAGAGTGTGTTTCTAAGCTAAGAGCATTTCTTTTAAGCATTAATCAAAAGGCCACAGAGTGGTGCAATGAAATGGAGAAAAACAAAGTAACTCAAATATCTACAAATAATGTTGAAATGGATATTAATTGCCTTGTTTGTGGAAAGAAAATGCTTAACTTTAAAGATGGATATGTATGTAGTGGCTACAAAGAAGGTTGTGCCTTTAGAGTTCCAAAGAAGTTTATAGGCAAAAATATAAGCGAGGCCGTTTTAAAGGAGCTTGTAACAAAAGGCAAAACAAAAGAAATTTCAGGATTTAAGAGCAAATCAGGAAACTCGTTCCCAGCTATGTTAAAGCTTGTAAAGGCCCACGAATGTACATCTTGCGGAGCAGTCCAATCAAACAACCCTGCTGGTTGTTATAAGTGCGGAGGAAAGCTAAAAGAGTCTGAAACACAATTAACTATAGGTCTTGAGTTCTCAGAAAAGAAAAGAGGTAAAAAATGAATAAAATAAAAGAATTGTTTAGTTATGGCGAATATGATATTCCAATATCTGTAGCAGAAAATGCGATAAAGTTCTATAAAATAGGACTGGTGATAGCTGGAGCTGGAGGTATTTTAAATCTTATATTAGCTAATATATGGGGAATAATCATTAGTATACTTGTCGGAATCGGAGTAGGTCTTGTTGGATATTTAAGAATATTATCAATTAGCCGAGCAGGATATAGAGAGATAGTTGGGGTATGCGAAGCATATGAGAAGCCAATCATAGATATATCCATAAAGAAGAAGAAAGAGCCTACAATTAAAAGCTTTCTTGTAAAATCACGAGACGATAAAACATATAGAATACCTTACTATAAAGAAAACCACCTAATAGACGAAGGCTCTGAGGTAATCATATATGTTAGAGAAGACGAGAGAGAATTTGTTGGTAGTGATGGTTATATAAACTTTAATACAATATTGGGCTATGAAGCCGTAGGAAAGGCCAAGGATTATGAATAAAACAGAAAATGATATGAGCTTATGCTTAGAAGAAAATAAAATATTTGTTTTAGACACGAATGTTTTACTACAAGATCCAACAGCGATTCTTAACTTTAAAGACAATACAGTTGTCATACCACTAACTGTAATCGAAGAGCTTGATCGTAAGAAAACGGATAAAAACCCAGAGCTTGCAAAAGCTGCTAGAGACATAATAAGAAGGCTCGAACTATTAAGTAATGAAGGAGATATTAATATCGGAGTTGGATTGCCAAATCATGGCCTCATAAAAGTTGAAACGAATATGGACAAAACTATGCCCTTATTAACTAGTGATGCAAGCATAAATGATAACAAAATTTTGGCTGCTGTTAGTTATGTAAGATATAGCGTAGCAATGGAAGGTCTTTCAACTCCAGTTGTTTTTGTTACTAGAGATCTAAATCTGAGACTGAAAGCAAGAGTTGCTGGTTTCCAAGCAGAGGACTATAAAAGCGAACAAGTGCCAGAGCAATTATATACAGGAAGAACTACTGAAACTGCTGAATATCCAAACCAATTCATTGAGAGTAATGGTGCATTAAAAAGATACGTTAATGGCGTAGAGCAACCGCTTAGACACAAAAGCAGAAAACCACTAGGAGTAACGCCAAGAAATAACGGGCAATATTTTATGCAAGAGGCTCTCTTATCCTCAGCAGATATTGCACCAGCAGTTATCATTATAGGTGCAGCAGGAACAGCTAAAACATTCTACAGTTTAGCTTGTGGTTTAAGCGAAGTTATTAATGGCAAATATGACAAAGTGCTTGTTTGTAGGCCTAACTCTGGGTTTGATGGAGATATTGGCTTCCTACCTGGTGATGAAAAGAAAAAGGTATCAGGATTAATGAGACCAATCATGGATAATCTTGATGTCTTACTTAAAAACTGGCAAGATCCAAAAGGGGATAATGGAAAGAAAGAAAGGCGATTAACCTCTGAGAAAAATCGCTTAAAGAACCTTGAAAAGAAAAGAGATAGTCAGTACACACCTAAAAATCAGAAGAAAAAGCTAAAGAAACAGATAAACGAATTACATTCAGCTATCGTTAAGCTAGAAAAGGAAATTAATGCAGCGACTAAATCTTTATCAAAAGAGCAAATAAGAGGAATGATTGAAACCGAGTCTTTGACATTTATCAGAGGAAGGTCTTTAACAAACACTTATTTGATTATTGATGAAGCTCAAAACCTTACCGTAACGCAAGCAAAAGGAATTTTAACCAGAGCTGGCAAGGGAACAAAGATTGTATTATGCGGAGATCCAGAGCAGATCGATAAAACCTATATAGATAAACGAACAAACGGATTATCTTATATCATGGATAAAATGAAAGAAAGCCCTTTAGCTTGGCAGATAACAATGTTGCAATCTGAATGCGAGCGATCGGCACTAGCAAACGAAGCAGCGAAATTACTGTAAAAAAAAATAGCGGGATAACCCGCTATTTTTTTTTATACATTCCTTACTTTTTTCTCGATAGTACATATAGTATCATTATGCCAACCACCATGAGCAACTAATAAGACTCTTTCAATTTCAAAACCCCACTTCATGCCAATACCACCACTATTCCAGCCAAAAGATATAACCTTTCCTCCAAGCTTGACAATCCTAGAGATTTCTTTCTTCTGGCTACTCCAAAACGTAGATTGCGTTGTCTTATTTGACACTTCTAGTCCTACATTCTTATAACACTCACTTATTTGTCTAGGCGAATAAGGTGGATCGTATAAAACACCATCAATGGAGCAATCATCAAATGTTTTAAGAAATTCTAGTGCATTCATATGGTAATCAGTATCAAACTCAGGGTTTAGATCGTTAGTGATTGTTGCAATCTTATTTTTATTTGCAAACGGATCAATCCACAATAAGTTGCTATCAACTTCTTCTTTTAACATTTTCCTGATTGGATGTATGTCGAAGGTGTTTTTGTTTGGCATACTCCACGCTCTTTCAATTTTTATATCGCTCATATCTTCTCCTTTTCTATGCTTACATTATATCATACTTGGAGACTATTTCAAAGACTACCGCTTTACCCATCTGCGATTAGCATTTTCGCAGATGAGTATTTGCTGGTGATGTCATTTTATAAATTATTCATCTGCGAAAAATAATCTGGCGATATTGGCGTTTTCTCAGAGATTTTCTTTACGGTGGTATAAATTACCCAATAAACGCATAAAAACCTCGCTACGGTCAAATTTCGCACGATTTGGGGCATAATAAAAGAGGGCTTATAGCCCCCAAGAACTTACTTATTAAAATGTCCGTTTGCAAATACCGATCGTCTTGGTACGGCGAGAACATCCTTGTTATGCAAATCTTCTCTAAGCAGTACATCTTCCGCATCTTCTGGATCTGTGATAACTGATGTATTATATACGCCAGCTCTCTTCATAATTCCATCCTTTGTACTTAGTGCTGCAAAAACAACTCCGAACTGCTTAACCTCTTTAGCCGACATATTCTCAAGATTTCTAGCTAATGTAAGCTCATTAAGAAGAAGAACGCTATCAATATCACCAGACTCAATCATCTTTTCGACTTTACCCTCAATCTCTGGGTATCTGGTGAGTGAAGCTGGTGCTGGCTTTTCTGCCTTTACTTCCTTTACTTCCTCTTTAACACTTGGCTTTGTATTCTCCATAAATTCTCTCCTTTCAAAAATATTATATCATAATTATAACACATTCCCAAAAGAAAAAAAGCCCCTAATGGGGCTAATTTATTATTTTGACATTTCAAGAGTAATAATATCATCAAGTTGAGTGTTTCTGCTAGACGTATCTTCTTTATCAATACTTCTTGTATAAGCATCAATATCTCCGATAAGAATAACCTTTTCTTTCGCTCTTGTGATTGCTGTGTATACAAGATTTCTCTTAAGCAGTATTTCATGCTTTGGATCAATAATAATGATACAACACTTATATTCCGCACCTTGCGACTTGTGGACTGTGCAAGCATAAGCCTGAACTAAACAGTCTAGCTCAGCACCAGCAAGCTCAACAACTCTATCATCACCAAAGTCACAAGTAACAATCTGTGACTTACCAGATAACTCAATTTTAGTAATATATCCGATATCTCCATTTGTTAGCTCGCCTTTATTCTTGGTGAACATAACTTTATCTCCAAGATATAAATCCATATTATCCACCTTATTTCTGCCATTAACATGACTAGGTATTGGATTTATGATTTCCTTGAGGACTGGATTTATTTCATTTACTCCTGTAGCCGTCTTCTTTCTATATGGCGTAAGAACAATAGTTTCATCATCACCATATTCTTTTAGAGCTTTTGCATACTCTGCTTTAACAGTTTCAACAATATCCTCTGAACTATCTCTTGGAATAAATACAAACGAATCATCAAAATCCATTTCCTTTATCCCGTGATTAATTCTAGCAGCATTGATTGCGATTGAAGAATTTCCAGCTTGTCTGAAAATTTTAGTGAAAGTGATTACTGGAACTTCGCCTGAATCAATCATGCTTTTAAGTACCGCACCAGCACCAACAGAAGGTAGCTGGTAAATATCACCGACACATACAATCTTAGTGCCTCTTGATATTGCTGTAAATAACTTATCTGCTAGAAAAATATCCAGCATTGAAACCTCATCAACAACTAATAGCCCTGTATCAATAACAGAACTATCTTCTGTGTTGATAAAATCACCATCATCTGTAGCCAGAAGGCCAAGCGTCTGATGAATTGTTCCTGATGGAAGTCCAGAGCTTTCTGTCATTCTTCTTGCCGCTCTACCAGTAGGTGCTGCAAGCATAATTCCATCATTACTATATCGCTCAAAGACGTTAAATAAAACCTTCTGGAATGATGTCTTACCAGTACCTGGTCCACCCGTAACAACAGAGAACTGAGAGTTCATAACTGTTTCAACAGCGGCTTCCTGTTCTGGTGAGAGAAGAATACCAAGCTCCTTTTCTGCCTCAACAATATCATCCATATAAGATCTATTTTCAGATGGAGAACTTTCCATTATTCTTTTTATTTCTTTAGCCGCATTATACTCAGCATAGCCAGTAACAGCACGGTAGAATATTGGCGTTCCATCCTTTAATCTTGTCCGACAGTAGATTTCTTTGCCTTCCATGCTCTTGCAAGCACTTCTAACCTTCTCTGCAATCGGCACTCTTTCCGACTTTGGTAGCTTCTCAACGCCAAATAACTTATAGATGTTGTCTAAAAGGTTAGCCCAAGTACAGTAGGTGTGTCCTAGCTGTTCTACATTGTATAGAACATGGAATATTGCACCTTTGACTCTGTTTGGGGCTAACGAATCACTATTAAGACTCTTGAAGATTTTCTCAGCAACATTAAAGCTGAAATAACCCTTCATGAATAGCCTATATGGATCTTCTTTAACAACCTCAATTGTATTCTTCCCGAACCTATCATATAGCTTGCCAATTTTGTTCATGCCAATACCGAATGGAAGCAAGTAAGCATAAACATCTTTAGCTGCGCCTCTTGACATATAATCCTCTTTGATAAGCTCGAAATTCTTTTTGCCAACGCCTTGAACACTCTTTAGCTTCTCAATGTCGTCATCAAGAATATCAAATGTCTCATCTCCAAACATTTCATAAATTCTTCTAGCCAGAGTTTCACCTATCCCGTTTATAGAAGTAAGGTATCTAGTAATACCGCTTCTATTAGCAACACGGTGTTCCTCACAGCTTGTAGCGGAAAACGTGAACTGTTTGCCTCTTGCACTAACAAAAGGCATTGGATCAAATTCTCCTTCAAGAGTTATATCAAGAACCGTGTTTGGTAAAACGCCTTTTACCGAAAATGACGACTCTATAGAGCCATCTGGCATTTCTATAGGCTCGTGCGCTTTAAAAAGCTTTATAGCAAAAGCGTCTCTACTAAAAAGGTCCTTTGTGAACCTTCCCGTTATTTTTACCATTTCTCCTCCTTAATAAAAGGGGATATTAAACCCCCTTTCTATTTAACTTTGAAACTTCTCTTGCCGTTTGATGGCAAGTAGCAAGCCTTGTAAGCCTCTGGCGAGTTTTTCTTGAGTGCCGCTGTATCAATAGCTGGCTTTTGGGCCATCTTGTATGCATCAGGGAACTCAGTCATTAACTTTTCGAGGTTTACAGTATTTCTCGTGTTATACCAGAGTGTATGTCTAGCGCCGTCACCACCAAGCACAATACCATATGGAGCATCTTTCATGATCTCAATAAATGGTAGCTGTAACTCTTCGTATTCGGCAAGAGCTTCCTCTGTTTTCTTCTTTGCTTTATTTTCCTCTTTTTTGAGGTCGTCATAGGCCTTCTTTTTGATCATAAGCTGATCGAATATTGAAGTCATAGACTCATCAAATTCGCATGGCTGCTTATTCTGATCAACTTCGCCGTATATTTCCTCAATGCACTTGCGAACGAGCTTTCGATCTCTAACATTCATGAACGAAGGTGGATTTTTCTCCATTACGTTCTTGCTAATGAACATTTCACAAACATCAAGAAGGCTCTCTCCAAGAAGCTGTTCTCTTTCAACTCTAACAGCCTTTGTAAACTCTGGTCTTAGACCCCAACCGAGGTAGAAGATACAAAAATCAAGGTTAAATCCTTCTGTATAAGAGCGCCCCTGAGCATCATAGTGAGCAGGAACAGCATCAGCTTCAAATTCCTTGATCGTGCCAATGTTTACATGGCTTGTGTGTTTAATCTCAAGAATACCCGCTTGGCCAGTCTGTTTGTCATACAAAAGACCGTCAATATTCATCAAGTAGTGTTTCCACTTCTTCGACTGCCATTGCAGATCAGTATTAACGACAACATATCTATCGCCAAACTGTCTCCTGAAATAATTCCTGAGGACAGGTTCTACCTGATGACCAGCGTAGAATATGTCCTCTCTTTTTTCGTCATCATCATCCTTTGATTCGTATGGAAGATCAAGCATCTCCATATAAACATCAATAGGAGCAACGAATGGCGATATACCATTGATTGACGGCACGGTACTTCCACCATATGCGTAATCAATAGAATTATCCAGACCATGCTTTCTTGACTCTGTGAAAAACTCATCAAAGTCGGCAGAGCCGAGCTTCTCTGATATATATACAGTATCTCCAATAGGTCTAGCAACCTTAAGGATTTCCATTAGTTTATCCTTAGGGAAACCCTGATTGAGAATATCCTGTAGTCCGTGCTGAACACTCTCTTTTAACAATTCTTTACTTACGTTCATTATTTTTCTCCTTTTTAAATTAATAAAGGGAGAATAAATCTCCCTTAAATATTATAGTTCTACATCACCAGCAACATCAAGCTTTGACCAATTAGCATTAAGAAGCGTTCTTATCGCTGCTTGTAGTCTTAGCTTTCTATCTCCTGATAGCTTGCTACCAATCTCCGTATTAGTGATTTCACTAAGTGAGATATATATAGTGAAAGCCGTTTCTTCTCTAGCGAAGAACGCATTTTCAACTATTTCCTTGCAAGCTTTCTTTGATATCTTATGAAGCCCTGCCTTTTTCATTGCTGATATTAGAGTGTTTGTTGGATTCTTGATTGGCGTGTTCATAAGAATACGCATTTTACCAAGATCCTCGCTTATATCATCATCAAGCTGAGCGAGTGCTGATAGAAATTCATTTAGCGAACCAGAGCCAACTCTATGTTTTACGGTGATAACTTCACCAAGCTGGAACACAGAGCCACCAACTTTTAGAACAGCATTAACTCTAGCAGCCGAACCAGATATATCATCTGTGTGTAGCTGATAAAGTATTGTAGCTTCATCTAACAGGCTTGGGTTAAGCCCCATCTTGATCCAAGCAGAGCCGAATCTTGATTTCTTAATGTTCTTTGCTTCGTAAATAACGCTTGTTCCTTCATGAGTATAAAACCCACTATGGAACTTACCACCATTAACATTACAATGGTTTGCGAAATTACTAGTTAGATCTACCTGAGGAATTGGTTCATACTGGCAAGATCCAGCAGAAAGAATCATTCCCCCTCTAAGCAAGAATTTCCCTTCTTCCTTTTTGTTGTGCAGCCCCCAATAGTTGTTCATAGAGTTTAGAATCTGCTCTGTAGTCATTAATTCATGACCACTAGCATCATCTCCGCTTCTACGTTCCAGCGCAGGGATTGCTAAAGGCGAAAGAGGATAATCCTTAGTTTCACCATCAACATTCATTGTTAAACGACCCTCGTCATTTTCCCACTTAGTGAGAACAGAGCTAATGTTGCCGATTAGCCATTCATCAGATGAGTTCATCTCATCTAGGAACTCTAGCATGTCCTGCTCATCTGCGAAATTTGCTAGGCAGTTAACATCATTTAATTCTCTTTTCATTTTTATTCTCCTTTTACTTTAAACTAACAAATCTTCTAGGTCTGCAACCATCAATTGATCGCAATCCCTATACGCTTTATCCATCATGCCAATCGTATATAAAATACTCTTAGCTCTTACAACCTCACGATCACGCCAGTTGCGATATTCCGCTTCATCATCAGCTAAGCGATAACCGCTTTTTATACCGTTGATGATTGGAAAGCCATCTCTACGAAGGCTCTCTATAGAACACCTAACTTTACGATCACTGAGATGCAGTGCCTCAGCAAGATGTTCTCTTGTTGCAAGCTCTGAGTTCTCGATAATTTCAAGAATCTCATCCTTTTTCTCTGGAATCATAGAATTACTCATTTTCATTTCTCCTTTTGTTTTAATAACAATAATCTTATATATAAAAAGATACACCCGAAGGTATATCTGAAAACTAAAAAACAAACCTCTCGGTTTGCCGTTGTCTATTTATATGAATATAGTTACTATTAAAATCGAACTCTAAAAGCAAACTATAGTATGCAGATATTATAACTTATTTACCCATGATAAGCAAGCCGTTTTCGCAGATGAAAAATTTACAAACACAACAAACTTGTGGATAATAAAATACTTGTCTGCGAAATTTTTAGGTGCATGTCTTGTCTAAAGTCTTTTAGAGATTCCTTCTGATTTCGCCAATCACGCTAATGCAATTTATTGCTGAGCTAAAGCATCTACAAAGAGAGCAAAAACTAAAATAAAATGTCAAAAACCAAAGCGAAAACTAAAATAAAAACCAAAAAGCAAAAGAAAAAGCCCTCTTTCGAGAGCTAAATCCGAAAATTCACTTTACTGATGTTGTTATTATTGCATATTTATCTACGAAATACAAGCCTAAAATTACCCAGCCATATCAATATACCTAAAAGCTGCAAAAACTCCGCTACGGTCAAATTTTCCATGATTTCGGGCATAATAAAAAGCCCCATAAGGGGCTTAATTTTATAGATGAAGCACTCTTTCTTTTACTTCTTCCATTCTTCCAGCATTAAAATCATTATTGCCGATATAACCGCATACTCTTCTAGCGGTATTCATCTTGTCGTGATTATGGTTTCCACAATTAGGGCATTCCCATATTGGTTTGCCATCTGGGCCATCAACAATTGATATTTCGCCCTCGTAACCACAAACTTGGCAGTAATCACTCTTGGTATTAAGTTCCGCATACATGATGTTTTCGTAAATATACTTCATTACATCAAGTACAGCTTCAATATTATGCTGCATATTTGGAATTTCTACATAGCTGATTGCACCACCTGGTGACAGCTTCTGGAACTTCGCTTCAAATCTTAGTTTAGAGAAGGCATCTATTTCCTCTGTTACATGAACATGATAACTATTAGTTATGTAGTTCTTATCTGTAACGTGAGGGATTACTCCAAATCTCTTTTTAAGGTTTTTAGCAAACTTGTAAGTTGTTGATTCTAGCGGAGTGCCGTACACCGAGTAAGCAATATTTTCAGCAGCCTTCCACTCAGCACACTTGTCGTTGAGTCTCTGCATTACTTTTAGAGCAAACTCTTCACCAGCCTTTGATGTATGTGTTTCACCAATCATGTAATAGCACATTTCACAAAGCCCTGCATAACCAAGAGAGATTGTTGAATAGCCGTTATAAAGTAGCTTATCAATCAATTCACCCTCTTTTAGTCTAGCAAGCGCTCCATGCTGCCATAAAATTGGTGCGACATCAGATGGCGTTCCAAGTAGTCTTTCATGCCTTAATCTTAAAGCACGGTGACAAAGTTCTAGTCTTTCATCTAAGATCTCCCAGAATTTATCCATATTTCCATAGGACGAACAAGCCACATCAACTAGGTTGATTGTTACAACACCTTGGTTAAATCTACCGTAAAATTTATGTGATCCATCTGGATTTAACTGCGAATTTTCAACGGTTAGGAAGCTTCGGCATCCCATTGCAGTGAACGTATTACCGTTCTTTAGCTCTTTCATAACCTTAGCAGAAATGTAATCTGGAACAAGCCTTTTTGCTGTACACTTAGCAGCTAAGACTGTTGTTTCCCAATATTCAGATCCCTCTGAGATATTGTTTTCATCAAGAACGTAGATTAGCTTAGGAAACGCTGGCGTTATCCATACACCTTGCTTGTTCTTAACGCCCTCCATACGCTGTCTCAAAACTTCTTTGATAAGGATATTGAGGTCGTCTCTGAGCTGACCCTCTGGCACTTCATTTAGATACATAAACGCTGTAACAAATGGAGTCTGTCCGTTGGTAGTCATTAGTGTTAGAAGCTGGTACTGAATAGTTTGTACACCGCTCTTAATTTCCTTTAATAGTCTCTTCTCAACAATTTCTGAGACCTTTTCTTTAGATATAGCTCCGCTTTCAATCGAATCTTGTAGATCAGTCGTAACTTCTTTTGTGATTCTCTGTCTACTAACATCAATAAATGGTGCTAGATGCGAGAATGAGAACGACTGCCCCAATCATAATAAGATTTGTGTTTCAAATTATGTCTGACTATTTCTTGTTAGTGTGGTATTCACTAACCAATGTGTTTCCATATAGGCCATCCTATATGTACGATTAGTCGATACAATTATACATGAGTTTAATATCGTGCTTTTCAGCATTGTCGATATATCTTCGTGTCTGAGTTTCAGACTTACCAATAAACCTAGCAAATGCAGCTACTGTCTTAAATTGGTATTTATCCTTATAAAGAATATAATCGAACTTGTATCTCTTACTTCTATTCTTTGTCCGATTTAATTTTTTATAAGAATGTTTGTTGTTGTCGCTTTGTGTCAACCATTCAAGGTTAGAAGCTTTATTATTTGCAATGTCGCCATCTATATGATTGACGGTATTGCAAGCCTCATCATGAGGAATAAAGGTTTGAGCAACAACTCGTGAAAGATTAAGGTTCTTCGTCTCATTGTTATCGCTAACTAGTGATACATATAATCTTCCATTGTTTTTATTAGGGAAAGCAGAAATAAGATAAAAATCTTTTCTTCTTTTACTCCAGCGTTTAACTCTTCCATAGTTTGATACCATGTACTTGCTGAAACCAAGAATATTTTTCCACTTTTCATTAGGCATATCTTTAATGTCATAATGCCTACTTGACAAATCTTTCGCCACTTGATTGTTTGTCGCAATATTTAACTCTCTGCGATTTTGCCAATCAAGATAAGCTTTAGATAAAACTTCATCATATTTAAGCCAAATGCTTGTTAGTGTCTTTCGAGACACGTTTGCCTTTTCAGATATACTCGTTATAGAGTAATCCTTATCAAGCATTGATTTGATTAGCTGTCTATTTCGGTTTATCTGCTTCCTCGTAGACGGCTTCATATAATAGTTAGGGGCTGGTTCTGGCAATTGCCACTCAACAATCTTTCTGCTTATAACCCCTCTGTTAATACCGAGAAGCTTTTCTATATAAGATTTAGAACGCCCCTCTTTGCAGTAAAGATGTGTGATTGCGGATTTCATCAGTTCCGCTTTTTCAGTATGATTCATTAGGTATTCCACCTTTCATGTATAATCACGAGATAAGCTTTTCCAACCGACCTCGTTAGCTACGCAGCCAAGCTGCATAACCCTATTGTGATAGTTAACACTGTTTTTATACGGCAGGTTTTGTTAAACCGTATTGATTCGAAGCTACTTGAGCTATGATCTGTGTAGTTACGTTACACGCAGTATAGAAGCTATGAGGCTTCTCAATAAGCGTTTCTGTAATAACTGTTCCATTTTGAAGCATATCTTCTAAGTCGATAAGATCACAATTATGCTCTTTCTGGCTGTAGTAGTCAGAATCATGGAAATGAATAATTCCATTTTTGTGAGCTTCAACTATGTCTTTTGGAAGAAGAATACGCTCGGTTAAATCTCTACTAACTTCACCAGCCATGTAATCTCTCTGTGTGGAGTTTACAACAGGGTTCTTGTTAGCGTTTTCAGCCTTAGCTTCCTCGTTTGTACGATCGATAAGAGATAGAATCTTATCATCTGTCGTGTTTGCCTTTCTTGATAGCTCTCTATTATATCTGTATTTGATATAAGCTCTAGCTACCTCAAAAGCTCCGTGCTGCATGATTTTATCCTCAACCATATCCTGTAACTCTTCTACAGAAACAAGATGATCAAGATCCATGCAGTTAATTGTTATCTGATCAACGATTCTATCAATTTGAGTTTTTGTCATTCTCAAATCTTCTGAAACATCACCATTAGCCTTTGTGATTGCGTTAACCAGTCTTGTTCTGTCGAACGGAACTTTCTGTCCGCTCCTCTTTATTACAGTACCTTCAAATTTTATGTTCATATATTCTCCTTTCTGAACAATAAAGGCTCTGGTAAAAACCAGAGCCAATCGTACTATATCTTGACATATATTATATCACTATAATCAAATAAAACAAGATATAGATATTAATTTTATACAATTCTTTTTAATTAAGGTCAAAAACCTTTACTTTAGTAATAACATCTTCCTCTCTAACTGTGACTTTTTCCACAGCATATTTGAATGTATCTACGAAATAATCACAGTATTTGTCAAATTTTTTAACAAGGCTGTATCTTTCTCCGACCTCGAAATCATCAAGGTCTTCAAAGTCTTCACCCATATCAATGCTCTTGAGTGTGTTAATCTTATTATAAAGAACCAAATAGCCATCAGATCTACCATTGAAACCAATAGTATAGTCTGTTTCCTCTTCGAATTGCTCAACAAGAGGATCATACAGGTGAGCCATCATATCATTAAATCCCTCTTCGCAAATAAGGTCAAGCGCCTTGGACTCCAGAACTTCGGAAAGACCAAGATTATAGATCTTTACGTTACGTGCATAGGAGGTAGATTTATTCCAGCTATTTGCTGTATCATACCTAAAGTGATTTTTTAGAAATTCCACCATTTCTCTTCTTGTTACATTTACCTTTTCCATTTTTGTTTCTCCTTTGTTTTTTTAAATACGATTTTATATATAAAAAGACACACCCTACGGTCTGCCTGAAAAAAATAAAACAAACCCAAAAGGTTTGTATCAATTTATATAAACATAGTCACTTCTAAAACAAAACTCTCAAAACCAACTATAGTATGCAAGTATTATAGCTTATTTGCTTAATATAGGCAAGCGATTTTCGCAGATGAGGAATTTGCAAATCTAATAAGCCCACTAAACTTTAAAATACTCATATGCGAAAACAACAGAAAAGGCCCTCTTTTGAGAGCCTTTTCTTAAAGTTCGATTATACAGTATGTTTTGATAGTACGTTTTCAAAAGTTTGCTTCGAAAGACATGATTATTATAAAACATTTGCTTAAAGAAATCAAGCCCAAATTTACTTAGCCATATCTTTATACCTAAACGCAATAAAAACTCCGCTATGGTCAAATTTCGCAGGAATTCGGGCATAATAAAAGAGGGGCATAAGCCCCTCTAATTCTAGTCCATATAGACAACAACTCCATTGTCAGTAGCCTTCGCTCTTGAAAACCCTGCTCTTGCAATCATCATATTGCATAAAGTCATATTGTCCTTAAGCGAAAACTTCTTACCAAACAGTTTTTCGGTATCTATAAATGCACCGTCCTCCGAATTCTCTGCTTTATTCATAAACTCATCAAGCTTTAGATGTTCTTTATCAAGCAACACTTCAAAGTTTTTCTCAACAAAAGAAACTGGAATCTCTTTTGCCTTCTTTTCAAAAACTCTGCCATCATCACAAACAACTTGTGATAGCTTATCGCCAACAAAAACAATAAGCCCCGCCTTAAAAGAACCGTTTTCTAAAAAGAAGATTGCATCACCCTCTTTATAGAACACTCCGCTTAATCCATTTTCGATAAGCAGATCTTTTATATCTCTCATTTTTCTCCTTTCTTCTTTATATCGTGCGTTTGATTGCCCTAAGCATGTTAGTTGGTAATTCAGATGGATCGGTAATATCTATAAAAGAAACATCTTCATAGATCTTATCAATATTTGCTTTGTCAGAGCCAAGAGCTGCGACAAAAACATGAATACCTTCCTTAACATACCCTTTAACTAAATCACGAAGCCTAGTCTCAGCGTGGCCAATCAGACTATGAGGTAGCCCATCACTAATGATGATCATTATTTTCTTATCTACCATCTGCGACCTTAATCTTTCGCCAAGAGCAGTAACAGCAATTTCGTCAATATTACCACCATCAGCATACATTCCAGCAAGCATCTCAATAGGCTTTTTAGGTTTAAACCCAAAATCAATATACCTATTGATTATTACTTCCTGAAATCCGTATGTATGACCATATACAGCAACATCAAAATGTTCAAGCTCTGCTAGGGTTTTATACATACCCATAGCCGCATATCTTGCACATTCAATTTGCTTGCCATACATAGAGCCTGACTGGTCTATCAAGATACCTACGGCGGTTTCGGGAATATCCCTTTTCGTTGCAGTATTCTCAAAGTAGCGATAATCTCTATTGACAAGCTTTTCTGCCCTAAACTTCTTTCCAGAAAACTTCCTTTTATTACTTCCAGTTCTCATGTCCGACTTTAAATGATTTTCAATTTCTCTCCCAATTTTCTTAAAAAGAGAGCGATTGTCATCTAAAAACTCTTCCTGGGCTAAACTTAGAACAGCATATGGAAGATCGTCTACAACCGTAGTCTTTGAGCAGCCCAAAGGTGCTGTTGAATCTGAAATCATCTTGTTTATCTCATCATTTACTTCCTTTTCAACGCTTTCCTTAGCAGCTTCTCCGACAAAATCTGGTGTAGGCTGCATAGATTCTTCTAAATTGCCATCACTCGATTCAACTCCCATGTTGTCATATTCTGGCAGAGAAGATGTCTCTGGCAAATTATCCATAATATCATCTAGTTCATCCTCTTTGTTGGAATCGCCTTGACCATTAGAATCATCACCTTCATCTTCGCCAGCTTCTTCTTGAGAATTGTTATTATCAGAGTCTTCTTGATTATCCTCAGCCTCATTAGAGCCATCAGAGCTATCACTCTCTGTATTAGACTTGCCGTTGTCACTCCCACCACTTGACTGATTATTATCAGAATTGTTTGAATCGGAGCTTTCGTCATTGTCATTATCTGAGCTGCCCTGACTATTATCGTTACTCTGATCGTCATTATCTTGATCGTCAGTTTCTTCGGTAAGTAGTGGTTTTATGAGGTTAGGATAAGCTATGCAAATAAGCTCTACTGTATACTCAGTAAACTTCATAGCCTCTTTGCAATCAAGCATCATATCAATGATTGGCTTAGCCACTTCTAACTCTGGAAACACATCTCCAGCATAAGTAATTGATGTACCATATTTTGCATACTCAAAGCATGCGTTTAAATACACCTGTATATCCTGAATACTGCTTCCTGTAATTTCTTCCCTCTGCTTATCTCTAAGACAAGTAAGGCCATTACAATAACCACCAAAGTCAGCATCTTTGTCAAGCAGAATACTTTCAATTCTGCCATCTTCTACTGCGTTGTTCAGCCAATCAAAGATGTTATAAATAAACGCCTTTGTCTTGGTAAGCGAAACGCCTAAAACAACATTGCTCTTATTATCGTTTAGAAGATTATTAATCTCTTTTAAAGACTGCTTCTCTTCTTTAGATAGCTCGATCGAGCTTACCATCAGTTCACCCTTACGAAACTGCTCTTTATACTTTCTTAGTACAGAGAAGTTCGTGTATAGAACATGCCCTGCTTCGTGAAGCATTACTCCAAGAATATGGTCAACGCTTACAGATAGAGGCTCGTCTAAATCATCTCTCTTTGTAAAAAGAGAATTTGCTGCATTAACGACAATCTTTTTATTATCTGTCTTTGCAGTAGTTTGATCAGCCTCATTATAGTAAACCACATACTCTAAGTTAGGGTTTCTCTTATGCTTTTTAAAAAGAGCCAACATTCCAGAAGTTATATAGTCTTTAAAAGCCCTGCTTTTTACTATATCTTTTAGGTGAATGTTAGATCTCTTTTTTCTTATCGCTCTTTTTATTTCTTTATCGCTATAATTCATTTTTATCTCCTTTTAAAAAAACAAATAAGGAGACAAAAGCCTCCTTACATATTAAATATCCTTGTAGACGTCCTGAGAAATGCCACAATTTCTTCTTCATCTTCTTCATCTGTGGTGATATTCCATACAAGATCCTCCATTACGGATTCCTCTGTATCAAAACCGTCTTCAATGTCTGAGATAAAGTCCATTGCATTTCTCATTGAAAGGTCTGAATTGACCCCGATCTCTTCAAGCTTCGTGTTTAGCTTAACGATAGTGCTTGCTACCTCATTTGCAAGATCCATATTTTTAGATCCTGTAGCAGATAGTAGTCTGCCAGCCATAGATTCAACAGAAGGCAAATTTACCTTTCTTGTAATGTTAAATCTGTTTCTTAAAGCCTGATTGAGAGGTCTACAACCCTCGTAATTTCTATTTGTAGTCATTATACAAATGAAATCTGGATGCCTTTTTACAGTTCTATTTGGCAGATTGAGAACTCCATCACTTTCAAGTGCTGAGTTAAGCATAAGCAAAACAGCAGCATCAGCGATACAAGTAGGCTCTTGAACTTCAAGCACCCAACCATTCTCAAACGCCTTAACGATTTCAGAAGCATAGTATACATACTCAGCCCCATTGCTCTCAAGAATCTTATTAACATCTTCTGGCGTTGCATTTGCTCTAAATTCGCCAGTAAGTTCTTCAAAAACGCCCTCTGGATCAAACTCAATATCTGCTTTTGTGTAATGCTTCCTATCCTCAAGAACAGGATATATTGCACCAGCAACATCAGAGCTATCCATATCAGAAAAGCAAGTAACCTTTGTGTAAGGTAGGCCAATGATGTCTGCAAACACCTTGCTATCTTGCGTTTTTCCAGTTCCAGTTGGCCCTTCAAGAAGAATGTTTTTCTTTCTGAGTCTTGGATCACGCTTCCATGATTTGGCAACTTTTTCAACCATGCTCATCACATTTTCAGATGGTTTGTAATACTTCCCCGTCTGATTATCCCTAAGCATAGCCTTCTCTTCTTCCGTAAACTCTCTGTCCTCGAATAAAGAGTATTTTTTCTTTAGTCCTTCGACATCAGTAACTTTGCGACCAACAGAACTCCAGTTTATATCTGACGAAAAAAGCTGGAAATTCCCCTGAGTCGGTTTTACTTCTTTATTCTGGAAGAAGGTCGTGTTTATAGGAATTATTACATCACACTTCCAATAAGCATGTTGATTTGCTGTTGTAAGCTTTCTAACAAACGCTTCTTTCAATTCAATTGGACTAAAATATGATAGATTAAGCCCTGCTTCTATTGTCTGTAGTGCAAACAACGCTCTAACAAAAGCAAGCATTGGACCTTTGGAGCTTTCGTCTAAATTGCGAATATACTCTCTGATTTTCTCCTGATCAGTATAAAGCTCTTTTATCTCTGTTCTCTTTGTAAGAGAATTAACCACAGAGCAATAAAGAGAGTCACTAATACAGCAAATGCCTACAATATATTCGCCATCATCACATTCGAAGGCAATACCATCACCATCTACCTCTCCAATGGCTATTTTAGCCGTTTTAAGAAGATCTACTACAAACGGTTTTAAAAGCGTCTCAGTAAACATTTCAATGGTTTTCTGGAATTTAATTTTCTCTTTCATTTTTATTTTCTCCTTTGTTTTTACTAGATATATCTCTCCGTCACATCAACCTGAGAATTATTTCGCTCTCTTATTACGCTGATGTAGCTTCCGCTAGTAATGCAAATGTAATTGTCGCCTTTTCTATTTAAGAATCCAGCTTTCTGAATAGCGATAATATCACCAATCAGAATATCAACCATTGCATTTTCTGGGACAAGAACACAGAACTCAGCAGAATCTCTACCAACCCTATGCTCTATTTTGAATGAATACCTTTTCTGCTTGTCGTGATAAACTGGCTTTGAGGTGACCGTAGCGGTCAGGTCAATGCTAATATAATCACGCTCTCCCTTTTTTAACATATCCTTTCTCCTTTTTTATTATTTGCAATATCTTATTATATATAAAAAGATATACCGTTAGGCATATCTGGAAATTAAAAAACAAACCTCTCGGCTTGCAGTTGTTATTTATGTAAATATAGAACTTTTAAAACAAACTTTAAAAACGAACTATAGTATGCAGATATTATAACTTAAAACAAGAAAACGCACAAGCGATTTTCGCAGATGGGAAATTTATAAACATAGCAAATCTTTCAAGCCTTAAAATACTCATATGCGAAAACTGGAGGGCAAGAATACTTATCTGCGAGAACTAAAGACAACAGAAAAGGCCCTCTTTCGAGAGCCAATCGTGGAATGGTTTGGGTAACAATCTTAATTAAGAAAGTTCCCATCGTCAATAAAAGAAAGTTCGTGATTATTATAGAATATATGATTGGGAAAATCAAGCCTGAATCCACCTAAGCATATCAATATACCTAAATACTATTAAAACCCCGCTATGGTCAAATTTCGCAGGAATTTAGGCATAATAAAAAGGGGCATATAGCCCCTTAGAGAGAAAGTTATATTTTCAATTACGAACTAAATCTGGAAACAGTATGTTACCGTATCTCTTTCAATTCTGTTCATAAGAGAATCGAATAGTTTTTTGCCCTCTTTGGCAAACTCAACAGCGGGATCGAGCTGTCCGATAGCTCTAAGCCCAATGCCTGTCTTTAGCTGTTCCATAGCATCAAGATGATCAACCCAAGCATTATCAATTACATTTAGAAGAATTGCTCTCTCTGTATTTCTAAGCACAGCCTCACCAAGCTCATCTTCCTTTTCCTTATAGGCATTGATTACGCTATCAGCAATTCCATCAGCATCTACGCCAGCCTTTTCCATAATCATACGCTTTGTATCATCACTCATATCATCAACGCTACCAGTAATCATATTAGTGATTACAGCAGACATATCTTCGCACTCAAGAACCCTATTTCTTTCGTTGTAGATGATTTTCCTCTGTAGATTGAGAACATCATCATACTTTAGGACGTTCTTTCTAGCACCAAAGTTATTACCCTCAACTCTTTTCTGAGTCTTATCAACAAATGATACGCTTGCGTTATTAGGGATTTTCTCGTTAAATCTCTTAATAAGGTCATCTTCCATAGAACAGAAGAACTTAGTAGCTCCCTTATCTCCCTGTCTGCCAGCACGACCTCTAAGCTGATCGTCAACTCTCTTTGACTCATATCTTTCAGTACCAATCACATATAGACCGCCAAGTTCAAGAACCTGCTCCTTTTCTGTTTCACATAGTGATTTAGTGATTGCGTTAACATCTTCCATGAATGATGGATTTCCACCAAGCAGAATATCAGTACCTCTACCAGCCATATTAGTTGATACGGTAACAGCATTTAGTCTGCCAGCCTGAGCGATAATCTTAGCCTCTTCTTTGTGGTTCTTTGCATTTAGCACGTTATGTGCAATACCCATGCTTTCCAGCATTACCGATAGTGCCTCTGAGTGCTTTACGGAAGCTGTTCCAATAAGAATTGGTCTACCCGTTGCATGAACCTTTTTAATATCCTCGCAAATAGCCTCCCACTTTTCGTCCTCTGTTTCAAACACATCATCTATAAGGTCAATTCTAGCAACTGGCTTATGAGTAGGGATAGATACAACATTCATGTTATAAACCTCTCTAAACTCATCTTTGTCAGACTTAGCTGTTCCCGTCATACCTGAGAGCTTCTTGTACATTCTAAAGAAGTTCTGTACGGTGATTGTGGCATAAGTCTTAGACTCTGCCTGAATCTTAACGCCTTCCTTAGCTTCGATTGCCTGATGTAGTCCATCAGAGAATCTTCTGCCTTCCATTACTCTGCCTGTAAACTCGTCTACAATAAGGATTTCACCATTCTGATTAATGTAATCAACATTCTTCTTCATGATGTAATTAGCCCTAAGAGCTTGCATGATGAAGTGCATTGTTTCTGCATTTTCTGTTTCAGATAGATTTACTCCATAGAAGTTCTCAGCTTTTGTCAGTCCTCTATCAGATAGAGCAATCAGCTTATCCTTTTTCTCAATGTCATAATCTTTCTTTCCTAGTGACTTTACAAAAGAGTCAGCCTTTGTGTAGTCCTTTGTTCCAGCATCATTACCGCCAGAAATAATAAGCGGAGTTCTTGCCTCATCAATAAGGATTGAGTCTACCTCATCTATGATTGCACAGCTAAGACCCCTCTGAACTCTATCCTCTGCTCTCTTAACCATGTTATCTCTTAGATAATCAAATCCAAACTCACTGTTGATTCCGTATGTAATATCGCAGCCATAAGCATGTTTTCTGCTCTCATTATCCATTCCAGATGTAACACAACCAACTGTAAGCCCTAAGAAATTGTATAGCTTACCCATAAGCTCTGCATCACGCTCTGCAAGGTAGTCGTTTACTGTAACAACGTGTACGCCTTCTCCAGATAGTGCATTAACATAAGCAGAAGCAGTAGCAACAAGAGTCTTACCCTCTCCAGTTTTCATTTCAGCAATATCCCCATTGTTAAGGATAATGCTACCAATTAGCTGTTCGTCATAGTGCCTCATTCCAAGCGCCCTCTTTGAAGCCTCTCTTACAACAGCAAGAATCTCTGGCATAAATTGCTCTGGATTGACACCCTTGTATATCTTGTTTCTGAACTCAGAAGTCTTGTTCTGTAGCTCAGCATCACTTAACTTTTCAATAGTCTTTTCAAGGCGATTAGCCTTCTTGATAATTCTCTTTGCATTTCTAATCTCAAACATAACTTTTTCCTTTCTCTCTCTTCTCTAAATATATTATATCATATTCACTCACTTTTTCCAATACCTTTGGCGAAAAAAAAGAGCCATTTCTGGCTCTGATTTTACTTTCTCGAACTGTTCCCAGTTGCATAATCAATATTAATATTTGGCTGTACGTTGTAGCAAAACACATTGAATGAAAGTCCGTTATCTTCAACAGATTTAGCTTCCATTTGAACACCACTAGCTACAAGATTATTGCCCTCAAATATAGGCGTTACTCTGTATAGCACATGGTTTCCTGTACGCTCTACATATCTCACAGTCTGTTCCTCATATGGTAGCATACCTACAGTATTAAAATACCTAGTACCTGTAATAAGATTTTTAGGATTTGCATTTTCTCCACAAAGTGAAAACGCAATTAGGTGGCAACGATTATATAGGTATTTATCCTTTATTAGATCATCATATCTTACAGTATGCCAACCACTAGGCTTAACCATACCAATAGAAGTTCTTTTTTCTGTTGGTAAGAGATCTTTGCCTATGCTTGCCTCTGCCTTTCCGCATCTTCCAAGACTATCTAGTTCAGAGAACGTCTTATATGACTTCTTTGCTCTTGATAGTTCATCTTGCGTAAAGCTCGGCACATTACCATTAAGTTCAGCGGAAGGATTTCCGCTATATGCTGGGATATTCCCTAGATTACTACTCTTACTCTCTTTGGTAGTTTCTTGCTGTGTTACAGTGCTTTGAACTTTTCCAATATCGGGCTTAGAGAAGTTCTTATATAGATACTGTCCTCCACCAAGCACTAAAACAATTAAGAGATAAACCAGTCTGCGTTTAAAATAATTATTACTTCTTCTTCTCAAAGTGTTTCTCCATTTCTTTAAATAGTGATTTAGCTTCCTTTTCATTTTCTTTATTCGTGACAATGATTGGACTATCCCCTTCAAAATTCAGAAGGTATATGACAATATGGTTGTTCATATATGTTCTTATAGCGATTTCTGATAGCTTCTTTTTACCGTATTTTTCAAATAGGTTAACACTATCATCACGCTCAACAACCTTTTGCCCTTCAATCATCATCTCTATGGAGTCATGGCCTTTATGATCTCTAAGCCACTTTGCCATAGCAAATACTTCTTCTTTTTTCTGCTTGCCGTAATCTCTAAGATGTAGCATCAGCAGATCGCCATTAAAGGTTTCTTTTTTAATAACCTTCATTGATCCTCCTTTCTAGCTCTTCTCTTATTGCATCAAACTTATTAATAAAATCAGAGAAAGTCGTGCCTTCTCTTTCTTCTATTGTGTATGAAACAATACCAAAGGCTTCCACAGAATCAATATCAGATACGACCTTAGCTCCCTTTAATTCAAAAAGCTCTTTGAGCATAATCATATCCTCTTTAGTTTCAGGATAGTAAAATAATGCCCTAACTTCTGAATATGGTACAACTATCGTTGTTTTCTTAAGGTGAGATACCTTTTTTTGCTGAGAATTAATCTCATGTTCTTTTGCAAGAACAGGATATTCAAAGCACTCTCCATCATTTGATTGGTATAGCGTTTCTGATACCACCTTTTTCTTTTTTACTACTTTCATTTTCTTTTCTCCTTAAAAACAAAAAGACGGGTTTTAACCCGCCTTTTATTTCTTAGAATGGAATATCTTCCTCAATGGCTTCGTATCCATCTGCTACTGGCGGTTCTGCTGGCTGTGGTGCTGTCTGTGGCTGCTCTTTTGGCTGTGCCTGATCACTATTAGCTACCTTTGTGCCAAGAAACTCGACATTATTAGCAAACACATCTGTTGTGTATACGGTCTGTCCGTCTCTGTTCTTGTAACTTCCAGTCTGGATTCTACCATTTACTGCAACTAGTGAACCTTTTCCGAGGTACTGGTTGCAGTTTTCAGCTTGCTTGCCGAAAACGATAATAGGAACGAAGTCGGCAACATCTCTCTGGCCTTCCCTGTTTACCGCCAAAGTAAACCTAGCCTTTGCAGTATGCTTCTCGTTCTGCAAATAGGTTAACTCTGGATCTCGTGTAAGTCTTCCTGTCAATACTACATTGTTCATAAATTTTCTCCTTTTCTTTTCAATAAAAATAAAAAAAGAAGCCCATACTTTTAAATCAGACTTTAAAAACGGACTTCTATGTAAAATATTATAATTCTTTTTAAATAGAATTGCAATACATATTTGGCAAAATATTGAAAATATGTTATAATTATCTTGAAAATATATTTTTAGGAGTTATGTATGAGCAAAATTTTATTTATAGATTATGTAAAGGCGACGCCGCTACTCAGCGAAAAAGAAAAAGATCTTATTGTAAACAAAATACTAAATAAGCAAATAGATGAAAATGTCAGTCAGGAAACCATAAGACTTAGAGAGCATGCAATAATTGAAAAGCTTTCTATGGACGTTAAAAATAGAGATTTTATAGATGATGAATATTCCTTACTTGTAGGAAATGTCATTCTTGATTGCGACGAGATGCTTAATGATATAGAAGTTATTTCTTCTATGTATTACGCTAAGAAATTCAAAGAAGTAAAGAAAAGACATGACAAGATAGGTATTTATACATTTCTATCAAAATACTTTAAAGATCTAACCCCTAGGGTTAAAGAAAAGATTCTTTGTTATTATAACCCTATTGTTACTGAAAGCGGATCTGTTTATCCTACATATAACGGAGATTACATTGTAGAGCTTCTTCGCATAGATGGGCCACTAACTCGTGATGAAATTATTAGTGCTTGCGAGAACAAACGTCATGTAGTGCGAGATAACGGAGATAAGCCGAAGAACGAAAGATACTTCGCTTCTGTAATTCCTGTAAATAAAAGGATAATTAGAACAGAGGATAAAAAACTCATGTTCTATGATGTTGATAAATTCGCAGATGAGATTAATGCTCTTCTATCTGAAATTAAATTCCCAGTAGAGCAGGGCAAGCACAATATAGACGAAATTCTTGAAGATAATAAAAAACTATTTAAGGCTGCCAATATCTCTAATGGTTATGAAGCTCACAGCTTGCTAAGACACTATGAAGATAAACTGCCTCCAAATATAGAACTTGGAAGAGTACCAATGATAATAGTTACATAATAGCAAAGACCTCTCTAACGAGAGGCCTTTTTTATATTTTAAGAGCTTTACCAGCTAGATAGTCAGCTCTATCGTTATATTTATTTCCAGAGTGTCCTTTTACCTTGATGAACTTAATATCAAGTATTTCCCTACTATCAAAGACATAGTTCCTATACGCTTTGGTTTCTGGAAGTTTCGCTTTCCACACGCCATCAGCCCAAGCACCAATCCCCTCATAATCATGATGAATAGCAAGCTTGTTGATTCCATGTTCCTTGCAGTATTCAATAGCAAGTTCTGCACCTAGAAGTTCGCCAGCAACATTTCGTAGCTTACTACTTTCATCTTTGCACGCCCTACTTAATTCAACAATATCACCATCTCCAATAAGAATAACCGCAGCACCTGAGTAATGACCCGTAGATGAATCATAGCTGCCGTCAACATATGCGTTTATATATCCATCTGCAAGATCTTCTTTGATTGGTTGCTCGTCTCCAGAGACAAATCTCTCTGCTTCTTCAAGAGAGCGAAATTTCTTAAATTTAGCATTAGGGAAGCCATCAACTGCCTTCTGGCACTCTTCCCAAGACATGAATACCCCAGTTCTAGCCCAACCCTTACTGCATAATACTTAGCCATACTTTTCTCCTTTCTAATCAAATTACCGCCCTCCTTGAGCGGAGAGCGGCATTCGTAGTCCTTGCACTAGTGGTACTCGACCTGCTTATATTATATCATACTCATCTGCTAAACGCAATACGCCTTACTTTGAAGTTGCTCTCTCGTACCTCGTTTTATTCGCCCTTCTGTATAGCACATATAAAAGCGGGCTACACAGGAATATTGACGAATAAGTACCGACAGTTACACCAACAAGGAGAGGAATTGTAAATGCTCTAAGCTCTGATGATACCATTATAAATAGTGGTAATATAGCACCTAGAGTAGTGAGAGAAGTCATTACAGATCTTGAGAACATTTGATTAATGCTGTTATTAATAACCTTATCAAACTCTTTCTTGTTCATGAATCTCTTCTCTTCTCTGATCCTATCAAAGATAATAATTGTATCGTTGATAGAATATCCAACAACTGTTAGTATTCCAGCAATAAACGGATTATTGATTGCTAGACCGAATATTGCATATAGAGATAGTGTCACAAGAATATCGTGACCAAGCCCTATTACAGCAGATAGCCCATACTTCCAGTCTTTAAACCTGAGTCTTATGTATAGAAGCATACATAAAGCTGCAATGCTAATAGCCTTAACTGCGTTAGTCTTTAGTTCTCTGCTTACAGATGGCCCAAACTCTTCAAAAGTTTCAATCTTCGTGTTCTTTGAAACAGCCTTAAGGTTCGATACCACCTTTTCCTTTTCTGCTCCACTAATACCACTAGTTGTTTTGATTATTACTTTAGACTGCTCTTTATTTCCATATACAACAGAAACATCTTCGTAGCTCTTTACAGCTTTCTTTACATCACTAATCTTGGTTTTGCTTCCCATATCAGCAGTAATCATTGTGCCACCAGTAAAATCAATTCCGTAGTTCATACCCCTTGTTAGAGAGAACATTGAACCCATCATGATAACCGCAAGTGACAATGCAAAGAACTTCTTCTTGTGCTTGATAAAGTCGAACTTAGGAATGAAGTCCACCCTTGAGATTTTAAGATTTCTAAATCTCTCAACAAGCACGCCGACATAAAGCCTTGTTACAACAATCGCTGTAAACATAGACAGAACCACACCAATCATAAGTGTCAAAGCAAAGCCCTTAACAGATGTTGTTCCAAGAAGATAAAGCACAAAAGCTGCAATTAGCGTAGTTACCTGAGAGTCAATAATACTTGAATTTGCCTTCTTAAATCCCTCATATACGCTATGCCTTAGACCCTTACCTTTCTTAACCTCTTCCTTAATTCTGGTAAATATTACTACGTTAGCATCTACAGCCATACCGATAGACAGAATGATACCAGCAATGCTTGGTAGTGATAATACTACGCCCATGCCTTTATAAGCCCATAGGTTAAGAAGCACATATAGGGTAAGAGCGAGATCTGCCATAAGACCGAACACTCCGAACACACCAATCATCAGTATAAACACGATAGCAATACCGATAGCCCCAGCAAAAATAGCCTTATTAAGTGCATCAGCACCAATGCTTGCCGACTGAACTGATGAACTTACTTCATGCATAGAAAGCGGTAAAGCACCGCCCTTAATTAACTGAGCGAGTTCTGTTGCTTCCTTTTTCTGGAATCCGCTTGGACTTGTAATTTCACAAGATGTGCCAGTAATCGTATTTTCAACTCTTGGTGCTGAAATAACCCTGCCATCAAGCGTGATGATAATTGATTTTGAGTCAATGTTCTTTGATGCACTCGTTACCGATCCAGAACTAGCTCTCTTTGTAGCTGCCTCGAACTTCTTTGCTCCTTCATTAGAGAATTTTAGGTTGATTTTATAACCACCATGTTCATTATCTAGCGTTGCAGAGGCATCTTTAACGTCACTTCCTGTGAGCGCAATAGAGCCATCAGCAAGCAAGAAGTTAAGCTGAGCTGTTTTACCAATCTGCTTTATTGCAGAATCCGCATCCTTAACACCTGGTAATTCTACCCTAATTCTTTTCTTTCCTTCGATTGTTACATTAGCCTCAGAGATTCCCATAGTATTAACTCTGTTCTCGATTACACCTTTTGTTTCTCTCATTAGTGTATCGAGCTGCTCTCCTTTGGCTTTTGTTTCTCCTTCCATAACAACATAAACACCGCCATTAATATCAAGGCCATATTTAAGCTGTTTCTTTAGTGGCTTGATTGGTCCACCTACTATTGTTATTACGCTGCCAATAATCGTCAAAACAATTAGCAGTACGGCCATTAAAGGCTTTAACTTATTTAGCATTAATTTTCTTCCTCCTCATATATAAAATCTTTTAACAGCCCGCTCTCCTCTTTGTATGCAAGGATTTTATGTGCAAGCCATATTTCTTCGTTCCAGCCATCATTATCGAATGTTGCGTGCTGGAAGAAAGTTATTCCTCCAGTCCTGTTTTCGCACAAAACTAAATATGTCGAACTTTTATTTCTAGGTTCGATTCGTCCAGAAGTCCAGCCAGTAAGTATGTCACGGGTTGCAAATTCCGATCCATCAAGATAGCCATCATTATAATTTCCTTTTATTTCAGACAGCTCTCTCGTTATTTCATCTGTTAGATTCATAAAAAACACTCCCCTCTTTCTTAATTATAACATAATCGTTCACTTTTTCCAATATATTTGCTGAAACTATTGGGAGAAATAAACAAGTATGTTATCATAGACATAAGGAGTCTTTTATGATCGATATTATATTTATTATTTTGTGTATTGTTTTATTTAGAATGGTGCAATCTGCAAATAGGGAAGTAGTTCATGTAAAAAAACTACCATCTAAAAAAAATAAGCCCAGATTAGACGAGTTAGTAAGCTGGATAATGTCAGCAAGGGAAATGAGTTCTATAAGATTAAATGCAATACTTTATTGTTTTTATGCTAATGAAATTCATAATTATGGAGAGTCTTGCATAGATAGACCATTTATAGCCTATAAAGAAGGCTTTATGATTAAAGAACTTAGAGACATATTTGGCACAACAAAGGAATATGCCAAAGTAAAGCCGATAAGCGACAAGAAAGCAGAAGCTAATCCGAGAATAATTAAGAGCTTAATAGGTATTATTCGCAATCTTGATGACTATACAGATGAAGGTATTATCAATTTGGTAACAGATACATTTATCTATGCTGAAACATCATTATATGAAGATAAGATATTAAGGCCAGAAACCATTTTAAAATATTTAAAAGCAAACTAAAAAGCCCCATTTAGGGGCTTTTCTTTATACCGCTGGGAATTTCAGACAATCAGGATTATCAATACACTCTAGCACAGTTCTAAGTAAATCTAACTCAAAAACCATACCATTTTCATTCGCTTTATCATCATAATCATCTATGATAATGGAAAAGCTATTATCCTCGTCTAAAACTCCAATTTCTTCTCTATTAAAGAATCCCCAAACACCAAGTTTGTTATGGATTCTAAATTCAATTTCATCTTCAATGAAGTCAAGTAAGTGCATCCTTGCATACATAGCAACATCTTCACTGCTAGTATAAATCATAATATCAGCAGCAGCAAAGTCGTTGTTATACGGACTACCAATTGTGACATATCCATTGTTTGGATAATATGTTAGTCCAAAGAAGGAAAGAAAGTCTTTTAATAACATTACTTTACCTCCTTGATTGGCATAATCCCGCACTCTACTAACATCTTGTTGATGAAATCTAGGGGCTGCGTTTTTATAATTCGGTCCGAATCTTCAAATTCCCCATCAAGAAAATCTCCAAGAGTTTCGCCAAGACGACTAATGCCTCCAAAACTAGACCAGTCATCCTCAAGAAGGATATTCCTCCAATCAGATCCAAGCACGTTTAATGCAGGTCTATAATCTCTACCATCATTAGGTGGCAATACAATTGTTAGATTCTGTATTGTAACATCATCATTTACTGGTGCTTCTGGAACGCTGTCAAAACTGTCAACCTTATAAAACAGTGAAGTTGCCACGAAATCCATAAATCTCGGCGTTGAAACAAATCCAAGATTCTTAGTGTCACAAATATATCTGCCGTCCTCATCAGTAAATACGGGGCGGCTATGTGAGTCATACCCTACAAAAGTTAATATTTTCATTTTTTCTCCTTTCTTTAAAGAAAACCCGTCATAAGACGGGCTTTAATTATTTATTCATCTTTGCTCCACAGTTAGGGCAGTAATCGAATTTCTGAAAACCCCATTCTGTATCTTCGTAGCATGCGTTTTCACAGCACGAACAATAAGGGTAAGATTCTCCCTCGATCCACTCTCCTTCTGCCTTTTCTAAGGCATCTTCAAGTTCGTAAAGAACTAGATCCTGTGTGCCAGTCAGGTTCTTATTATGATACCTGAAATAATCGACTGTCTTTCTTACTTTTTCCCTTAATTCTTCCATTTTTACCTCCTATGCCAATTCTTCTGAGACCTGTTCTGCAAACTCTTCAACACCTTCATAATCGCCATAATGGTCGAGAACAAAGTGCAAGAATTCGCACACCTCCTGAAACTCATCATATACGAGATCGTTAACCCACGTTACGGGTTCATAATAATCATCCCAAGCATTAAGTGGAACAATTTCTCTTCCCATACGCTCATTAATATACGCTGGGATTGAGTAAGCTCTGTAATATAACTCAACATCCTCGTCTGGAATATCAAGCCCAACCATTTCAAGAAACTCTGACATTTTGCTTGCCCTAGCTTCTCCCCATGTTTCTATATTGAACAGAAGCTGCTCAACCGCAGCAATAGCCTTTAGCATACTCTCATCATCTACACCATGCCTTACATTTAGGAATCCTGTGAATCCCGTCATTCTAAATTCTTTCATTTTTATTCTCCTTTTTAATCTTCTAATTTAATACCTATAATATCCTACTTGTGGATGTAGATACCACTTGTTTACTCCCTGCATGATAGCAAAATCTACAAGACCATAGATAGTCTCAATAGAAGTAATATCAACCCAATCAAGATCATTAGATTCTTCAATCACTACGAATCTTTGAACATCAAACGGATTAAAAATCTCTTGATGTTTTAGATAAGCTTTAGCTTCGGACAAACTTTTAAGTGGTGCGATACCTCTCGTTTTTTCTCTGTCGATATAATCAGCGTACTCTCTTAGAGTCTTAGAATAAAGAGCAAGAGCCTTCTCGATTGCATTTTCTTTAAGAGTTAGCTCAAAGAAATCACCATCCTTCTTAATATCAAAGAACTCGTTTCCTTCAATCATTTTAGGCTCAAAACCATCATGAAATTCATCAACAAATTCAACATCATGAGGTAAATCCCCACAAATAGCCTCATCAACAAAGCTTAACCAATCTTCGCTCTCCAAAGCCTTCTTGGTTGTTGATACATAAAAAATTCTGCTTCCTATCATTTCCATTTCTCCTTTGTTTAATTAGTAATAACTTTGTATATAAAAAGACATACCATGCGGCATGTCTGAAAACTAAAAAACAGACCTCTCAGTCTGCTGTTATCATTTATATAAATATAGTTACTCCTGAAACAAACTCTAAAAGCAAACTATAGTATGGTGATATTATAACTTATTTGTTCATAATGCACAAGCGATTTTCGCAGATGAGAAATTTATAAACATAGCAAACTTCAAATCCCAAAATACTCATATGCGAAAAATGACAGAGAAAATACTTGTCTGCGAAAATATAGGGGCGTAAAAAAAGACCCCTTTTGAGGGTCTAAAAACAAAGCAAGTTTAAATGTTTAATCAACAGTTATTATAGAGCATCTGATTGGGAAGTGCAAGCCTAAATTCACCTAGCTATACCAATATACCTAAATGCTATAAAATCCTCGCTATGGCTAAATTTCGCACGATTTCGGGCATAATAAAAAGGGACATATAGCCCCTCTGGTTACACTAATCTGGTGTTTACTATTCCTTCTGCAAAGATCTCATCAAGCGACTTATCAGTTGGCTCGAATTTGCCATCAACAATCTCTTTCATGCTGCCTTCCAGCCTCTTAGTCGAAGCTCGATCATAAACATAATCATCACCAATCAGATAGATGTAGAGTCTATCATTGGCAATCTTAAAGCAAAAGTCTAACCTCTCATACCTATGTTTAATTTCAAGCGAATACTTGCTAGTTAGTGTTTCCATCTCAATTCTATTTGTTTTCATTTACATACCTCTCTTGAATTCCTGCCCGCAGTATCTGCAAAATTTCTCTCCGACATCTCCAGCTAGAGGCTCTTTACAACATGGGCATACATCTACACGAAGGAAATGATTGCCAACAACCTCTGGAATTGGAGCTAGGGCTTTTCTTCTTGGAGCGAACGATTTCTTATCTGCGAGATTTTCTGTTACGAGAGCATCAATCTTAATACCAAAGTAATCAGATATAGAAACAAGAGCTGTTAGAGTAGGCTCAGTCTTACCTACCTCCCAGTTATACACCGTAATATCAGAAACGCCTGCGGCTTCCGCAAGAGCTTTTCTTGAAACCTTATTCTTTTCTCTTAAAAACTTTAAATTAGTACTAATTCTCATGGCTCTTCTCCTCTAACCTATTATAACATATTCAGTATCTTTTTCCAATACCTTTATGTGGGAAATAGTCACTTGATACTCCCCATAGTTAAAGCAGAGGGATTCTTGCTTCAACGACCACTACATTGCTATAAAAGCTTTAGTTTTACACGGTCTCCACAAGCTAGATTATACTGTTCCCGTATG
>ERZ773196.69-NODE-69-length-64976-cov-4.577240_pt1 | contig 64976 bp, 95 predicted proteins | sample MGYA00581009_ERZ773196 | MGnify/ENA primary metagenome ERZ773196 (study PRJEB29015, sample SAMEA2738162) | human oral metagenome | biome: human oral; feature: human-associated habitat; material: saliva | place: China | collected 2243 ... | reverse complement strand
GACTAATTATAACAAAGTAATTAAAAATAGAAAAATTATCATTTCTAATCTGAAGTTAAAACTGTGATTGTAGCTACTTAAATTTTAATCAAAATCTTAAGACCAATTTCAAGAATAAAAATAAATTAAAAGACCGTATTTAAAATTTTAAAAACTCTAATTACCTATAAACCAAAATCAAAAACACTTAGCTATGAATACAATAAACCACAAACCTACATTTAAAAGATAACTAAGACAGAAATAACCTAAGTTATGACACATAATAGTTAATTTAGGACAGATTTACTCAAAGTTAGGACATAAAAAATATAAAGTTAGGACAATCAGACTTATAGTTAGGACAATTTCCTAATACTATAAGACACTAACTATAAGATATAAGACAACTTTATAAAGTTATAGGACAAAAATACAACGGAACAAGACAAGAAACAAAATAATTAAGACAAATTTAATTGAAGTTAAGACAAAATAATCTAAAAGTGAGACATAATAGTGTATAAGTAAGACAAACTAAACTCAACATAAGACAACAATTCCTAAAAATACCTACATATAACTTAAACAACCCTTTAAAACCCGTAAAAGATAAAAACTACAACCAAATATGAAAAAGATACCCTGCTCCTAATTGTTAGTAAATTCTTCTGTTAGATAAAAAGTAATCTGTACAAGAACCAAATATCAATTTCTGACCTCTCAGATTGGCTCAGAATCGATTTTAATTTCTTTTTAATGTAATTGTACCTAAAGAAACTAAAATTAAATCTGGGGCAATCTGGTGAGGTTTAAGCAAAAAGAAAAGAAACAGCTACTTATTTAACTGTTTCTTCAATAAATCTAAATTAATACTTATTCCCAACCATCATCAGACTCAATTGCAGCACTATAATCAGTAGACTCTGTATCTGAGAAGCTTGTATGAGTTACCTTGGAATAGATAAATAAACCGATAGCCCAAACAAACACAATTGGAACTACTACACCTAATGGAATAGTAACTGCAATAATATCAATACTAGTTAAACCTAGTAAACGCAAAACGAAAACTACAAAAACTGCTAGTGCAGTTAACAACACTGTAGCAATCAAAGTTAAAATCGGAAGATTCCATTTATTTACAAATTTCATAATAAAAACCTCTTTAAATCTTATATCTATACTCACGCCCAGCTAAAAGATAAGTTAGTAAGTCATCGCCTTGTTTTACCAAAACTTTATGCTCTGATAAATCCACAGTTAAACCCAACCCAAACTCTAACAAATACTCATAAGCATCTTGAACTTGCTTAAAAGCATCATGCGAACCACCCTCAACATCTGGGTGTACTTTCTTAGAAAGTCCCTTATAGGCTCGTCTTAACACGTCTTGATTAATACTAACTTCACCTTTAAAGCCTAACGTACGTAAAGATTTCTTAATTTTTGATAATTCTAGCATACTTACCTTAAAATTTCAACTAACGGAATGAATCGTAATAGTTTGCTTTAGCTACATAAACATAACTAGGATAGCGACCCACAGTATAAGGATGAGATACAACCTTGTAATTTACTTGTTTGTCTTGGAACTTAAGGATACGATAAGGATTATCATCCACAAAAACTACTGAATCTGAACTATCTTTAGCAGACTGTAAAAGACGGTCTAAAACCTTTTCTTCTTGTCCTAAGTTATAGAAAGACATAAAAGCTGAACTTCCGTAACCAAGTTTATCAAGCAATTCTCTCTTCTTATCTGCAACTTCCTTACTTGGACTTAAACTAATAAAACAAATATCGTCCAAGTTAGTGCCTATAAGAGCTTGAAGATACCGTTCAACTTCTTTATTTACCTCAATTTCACCTACTTCGTAAAATTGTGGATTTGAGAAATGTTTGAGTAAATCTTTCTTTAACTCATAAGATAACTGCTTCTCTGGTTCATAAGTTGGTTTAAAGTCAACTAAACGACTTGCTGAATCAAGAAATGTGTTATCTAAATCAACATACACACGCATAAATTCTAACCTCTAAAACTCCTTAAAATCAACAAAGACAACGTCTTTATAAGTAAATTGTTCAAAAAACCTTAGTACTTCTTTAACTGCATAGCGACTAACGTGATACTCACTATCTTCAATATATCTATCCAAATCAAACTGAGGATAAATTGTTTGAAAGAACTCCGTATCTAACCTACGCCCTAACTGTGAATACCCTAGATAAAATAACTCATCTTCTAAACCTAAATTCCTGATCCAACCTTGGAAGTGCTCAGTTAAAGTAGAAGATAATATATAAGTTTTCTTAATAGGTACTAAATGGTTAGGATGTAGAGCAATCAGTACTTTATCCAGTAACCCCTCACTCTCAATCCACGTAAAACCTAACTCTTTTAAGTTCGACATCATGGACTGCCTATCATATACAGTGACACTCAGTTTAAGAGACATAAGGAACACCTTTTAATTCAGATTTTAGCTCTAAATCTAAATTTAACTCAGAACAAGACTTATCTACACAAGTATGATTGTATACTGTCTCTACTGACTTATAAGAACTCGACGAAATAGTACTTTCTTTAAAACCCAAAATCTTACCTCACCTTCTATCTTTTTGAAGAAGCCTTACGTATAACTTTAGGTTTATCTACTTCTTTTGCTTTCTTATATAGGTCAACTGTCTCACCTGAAACCTTTTTCTCTCTCAAAATACCTGCTTGCGAGTAGATAAGCTCAACTTCCTCACCACTAGAGAGATACCCGGTAACTATCTGATAAGTACATTTACGAACAATCTTAACCTCCCCAACTAAGTCATTCTCTTTGCGAATTTTCAATAAACGTTGATAAATACGATTAAATTGTTCTTTAAATACTTTTTCAGTTTTAGTTGTGTAACCTAAAGGTATGTGATAATTTCGCTCAGTTAGAATAAATTCAGAACCTAAAGTAGCAAAAGGAGTATTCTTTAAAGTGTAAGGTTTCAACAGAGGGTCTATATCCTTATCGAACCAAATATGAAGCTGAACTGGAACTTCATGTTGTTCTAATTTTAAATGAACTACTCTATTGATACGAATATGTAACTCTAGAGCATTCTGTACAAACTCTAAATCCAACCATAATTTCGTATTTAAGTTAAAGTCCTTATTAGGATACAACTGTTTTAATACATTGTTTAAAATCATTTTTTCCCAATAAGACTTAATTTCTTTAGTAACTTCTACAAATGGAGTTGCTGGAAATCTAACTAAATCTAAATCTGCTGCTTTTCTCTTCACACACTACCAACCCTCTCTAATCATCACTGTACATAAATTGGTCTTTATCCGCTAAGAGTTGTTCACGATTACGCTCTAAGCGTAAATACATAGCTGCCTTCGTAATACCCTGCTTTTTAGCCCACTGAATAACTGGGATACCCTTGAAATAAATCGCAGATGTGTCTTCACGTTGTTGTTTCGTGAACTTATCTGAAATGTAAGCTTTCAACTTCAACGGATTTACTTTATACAAATCATCCTGATTTTCTTTAAACAAATCAGCAACTACATTGTATGGATACAAGCTAGTTAAAATCTCAAAGCTAACTTCTTGATAAGCAACAATACCACTAGCTCTACTTTTACGAGATTGACTCTTCGGTTCAGTATGTTCGTGATACCACTTCTTAAACGCATCTTCATAATCTCGAAGGATGCCCACTAACAAAACCGTTTGCTGAGAACCCTCAAAACAACTAAAGTGAATTAAGTCAATACCCTCTTCTTGGCTAAAAGCATGTAGCATAGAAGACAACTTCGATAAACGACCAACACCTAAAATATCAGCCAATTCATGTAAAGAAATAAGCTTATTATTATCTAGCAAAAGACCATCCTTACTGTACTTAGGACTAGCAATAATCTCTTCATTCGTCAACGGTGACTTATCTACGTAAGTTACACCACGTACTCTAGAAGCCGATTCTTTACTCTCTGGTACATGAAAAACCCCAATTCTACCTGCTTGTAGTTGATAGTTAAATGATGAATCTTGAATTTGATACTTAACCCGATACTCACTTCGAGTCAACCCTTTTTCACCCATAGAAACCCTTCTTTCTATTATTTTTCTGTTTAATTATATCATAAATTTTACTAAAAGTCAAGACTTGAAAACCCCACTTTCTGTAATTGGCAAGAAAATAAGAAAAGAGAAGATAGTTAACTTCTCTCTTACCTAATTTTATTTAGTCTTTACTAAAGGATAATCTACCACAGTTGCACCCTCTTCTGATGGATACCCCTTGAGACCTCTATACAAAGCTCTCTCAAGTCCATCTAAACCATGAGAAGATGAGCTTACTAACTGCGCAGACGAGTCCGTTAAAAGCGTTTTTAAGTGGTAAACCGTACCGTGACCTACAAAGCGTTTGACGACTACTACAATATCGAAGTCTTTTAACTTATCTGGAACCAACTCCGTATCATTATGTGAACTAGAATCAATAATCTCAAGTTCATCTGCTCCCTTTTCATCTAGTACAAGAGACTTAAAACGCTCTACTTGAGATTTAGGTAAACCAATAATAGCAACCTTTTTACCTCTTAAATCAAAGTCATATTTCTCAAAAGTCTTCTTAATAATAGTTGAACTACCCTTACTACGAGAAATAGGCTTAGGTTTAAAGCTATTCTTATGATGCACCCAAGCAATACGAGGAATTTCCCCCTCTTTTATCACTAAGTCTACCGAACTAGCACTACTTAAACGATATTTCTTTACAATGAAATCACTTATATTGTAAACCCCACATCGAGAACCATGTTCTCTGAGAGAATTACCCATAGAGTCAGAAGGCACATAATAACCAATTTCATCACGCTCTAAAGGACAATTCTCAATATAAACCATACCATTCTTAGGTTTTAAACTAGATTCATAAGAAACATTGTATAGATAAGAACCTGAAATACTGAAGGTAATCACAAGACCATGACTTAAATCAAAACGCTTATATACCTCAAAGTTATTAGCATAAAGAACTTCACCTGTTTCAACATCTTCAATCTCAAAGCCACGGTCAGTTACGAGAACAACCCCACACAAATCACCTTTTGCATCTGCAGAAAACACCTTCGGACACCACTTGTAGTTAGGTTCTTGCTCGTATTCCTTAGTTAAAGGCTCATCGGTTTCAAGCATAGACTTAGTAGTAATACATTGAAGTGGTGCTTTACCCTCAGATAAACACTTATGATCTTCTGAAGATACCACTACAAGGTTTTGTGGAGTTGCTGAGTAAGCGAGTGTATGATGTAATACCAATTCTTGCTCTTCTTTAAACAAAGGGGCTAAGAACTCTCCAAAAGCTTGATTATTATACCCTAAAAACTCTTTAGCGAGATTTAGGCGTTCCAAATCGCCCTCTACTAAAATATCTTGAATAGTTTTACGAAATTCATTTAAAAAATCTTCTCTAAAATCCACGTTTTAAACCTCCTTGTTCTTTTTACTTTGTCTTTTTCTTTTATTCAATCGAGATGTAAGCTTCTTACTATCAGTACCAATAACTTCCCACTTTACGTTATGTTGCGAGTTACGAACTAAATTACTTAGGTCTACTATATTCTTTGTAAATTTACCACGGTTCGCACATACTTCTTTATAACACTTATGGCAAACAAAGTAAATCAAACCCTGTTGACTTAACGAAAACAACCTCTTAGCTTTACAATGACAAATATCACAAGGTGCTGTCGTTTGAGTCAGTGAAGACCGAGGACGAATAGGCTTACTAAGTTTCTCCAAAGGGTTAGGTTCTGAGGTTACATCTTTAAAAGAAACCGTAACAGTAGGTAAAAGTGAGTTACCGTAACTAGTTTCACAATCATAAGCAAACTTTTGTTTATCTGATTTATCTTTACGGTTCTTGTTTTTAGAATAGCCTAATTTCATTTTATTTTGGTTTTCCTTTCTAAAAATTAATAAAATCACCTAAAAGTTAAAAATACTCTGTGAGGTTTTTATACTGGTATTTTTGCACTATCTAAAAAGTTATCGATCTTTTCCATAGCTTCATTTACCTTTGTTATAACTGCTGAGTTGCTGTAAACCTTAAAAGGAACACCAATCTTTGCAGTAAGGGGATCGTTAGAGAAATTTGAGAAGTCCAATACTAAACCATCACAACCTAAGTTGAATTTTGAAGCCTGTGAACCTGTAACTTTCTTAGAAACCTCAACACGGTCAATCTTAAGGTTAGAAATAACAATTACAACTACTTGAAATTGATTAAACTCAAATGTAAGCTTTGATTTTGTAAAGTCATATTTCAAATCAAACTCATAGAAACGACCACCCGTCAGTTCAAATAAAACTTGTAAAGCATTAATCAACCCTGAAATATGACTGAACCAATATTGAATTGGGTTCATAGTTGTTGCAGTACCTAACATTCTCTCCATTTTAGCACACACTTCTTTCTCAGAATAATTTGCAATAGTGTACGAAATATCAGAGTAATGCTGAACCAACTGCAATGTACCTAGAAATTGGTTTACTATAACCTCCATCTGTAATTTAGAACGTAGTGTAGAGTTCAAATTATCAAGCTCTCGTTGTAACTTTTCACTCAACTTAAATAGAGGAACTTCAACTTGTGGAGCTTGTTTCTTTTGTTCAAGCTCTTTTAAAATCTGTAGTTTAGACATTTCACTTTGTAAGTCCAACAAGCGGTTATCAATAACATCAATTAAATCCATAATAGTTTACCTTCTTTTCTTCTTTACTTTCTTTATTATACCAAAATAATTGTATTTTGTCAAAGAAAAAGAGAGAAAACGCTGGGTAAATCTCTCTTTTACAATCTTTAAATCTCTTTCACAAGGTCAAGATACAACTCAAAAGCTATTTCTAAACTAAAAGTCTCTGCTAGTTTCAAACTCACTACACCTCTGTCTAATGTGTAAATTAAACCTTTTTTATGAAGGTTTAAGACCTTTCTAGTTGATACATAAGGTTCTGGGTCGTAATCTTCTACTAAACGAAGTCCACCCTCTTCCGAAAAGACCAAATCATAACGATTACTTACCTTAAAGCGAAAAGAGTCATCGCTTGCAGCATTTAACTCTAAGTCATAATCAACCATAGCTTTATCTGCTAAAGTTTCAAATGCAAGAGCCACCACCTCATTCGTGAAAGAATGCGTACCGTAAAGTGTCTCCGTTACAAATCTTGTACTTTGTTTAACCATCTTTTAAGTTCCTTTTCGTATTTTAATAATTAAATTATATCAAAATTAAGTTATTTTGTCAAGTAGAAAAGAGGATACCGAAGTACCCTCACCTTATTTCATTATAACGGTAAATCCAACGGACTGTTCTCAATGATGTCCACTATAACACCCTTTGATTTAATTTCATCCTTGTAAGTTTCTGCTTCAACCATCGTATCAAATACTCTCTCAGTTTTTGCTCCAAAAGACCACCACTCACCGGCAAAATCATCCCAAGTTTTACGATCTACCTTAACTTCATATTTAGGTGCTACATAGCGAATAAGGTATTTAGAGTAGTTCCCTAACCCACTCTGTTTAGTTTCTAGCAAGCTAACATCTACCACGTAACATCCCTGTTCCTTAAACTCAACCAATTTAGTTTCCAAAGAGATAGCCTTAGTGCCTAAATAACTATCTACAACGAAAACCTCAGACTGAATATCTGCTTTCGTAAAAATCGTTGTCATGATACCCCCTTATTTAAACCTAGAAAAGCCAAGAGGGTACTTATCCCCTAAAGCCTTTAATGATTCTATTTGTTCTTTTTTAGTTTCCTTAGTGTTTCTCGTAATGATAATTAAAATCCCGTCAAAGTTTAAGTCATACCCCTCTGAGATTAGTTCCTTTAGAGTGCTAGAGGTAATATAGGTTAAATCAGTATACTTACCAACCATGTAGATACCCCCATCCAAGTCTTGCGAGATGTAGAAACTAGGGTTTACTTTGCTAATTACAGAGTCTATAAAATTTTGAGAATGAGGCAGCCCCAAACTCTCTACTAAGTCTACGAAACTTGATGCTTGTTTAGCTCTCTTCATAGAACTAAAGATATATTCAACATCAGCTTTACCTAAGTTCATATAGAACGCTTCTGGTGAACCTGAATTTAGTTGTTCCGAGTAATTAGTTCCCATCAATTAAACCCCTCTTCTTTTACAAAAGTTACGAGCTAACTCATTGTGTTCTAAAGTCCATTCAACCCCATATTTGCGAAAGCTACGAATCATATCATTGTACTCAATCAAGAAGTCCAAACCACTCTTTCTAGTAGTTAAATCAACGACATTAGACGAAGGTTGTGAAGAAAGACGTCCCATCAAGAAGTTTAACTTACTATCATCTATGTAATAATCGCCAGCAACCCTACCTAAAATAACTACCTTATCTTCTAAGTGTTTACCAAGTTCAGCACTCATTTTATTCACTATCCTTCCATACAAACAAAGCACCTAGACTATTCAAAATATAGAAAAGATACTTACCTACGTTAGCAAAATTCCCTTGGATAAAGGCTTTAGCTAACTGCACAAAGTTGTAGAACAACCAAAAGCTCCACTGAGTCGTTAGTTTTAGTGCGTTGAGACCATTAGCAACCAAAGATAAAGCAAAAGCTACTGTTGTTACATAAGCAAGAGCGTTCATGTTCCCCTGATACCCAATGTAATTTGTTAAGTATGAAAAGATAAAAGCAACTACTACTAAAGTAGGCACAATCCAATTTAAACGAGCTTTTGAAAAAGTATTTGCTTTGCCGTCTTGTGACTTATTCCACCAGTAAATAGCACCCAAGTAAATCAAGAACGTAACTGGGTATGTTATAATTGCTGCTTTGTTCCCTAGAATATAATCAATTAACCCTGATAAAACTGCATTGATAATACCTAGATAATTCCCTAACTTACTTAATTTTCCAGTAAATCTAGTGGACATCATAGAAATCGCTACATTTCCTACGGAAATCCAACCAAAAGGAACAAGAACTGTCCAAGCACCCCAATCTACCAACTGATTAAGCCACGTATTATGATACCCCGCTGAGATTGCGATTGTCAGAACCATAGCAACCCCTAGTAAATCGAACCACTTTGAAGTTGCGAATTGTTTTAGTTTTTGTTTCATAACTTTTTCCTTTCAATTTAACTATAACTAAGACTACTATCCATGTACTGAGCAATATCAGAAAACATTGATTCTAAATACTCTGGGAGTTCTTTCAGAGTCACAAAATCTTTCTTACTTGAAAAAGTCAACTCTGTCTGTTCATCTACGGAAAGTTGAACAGTTAAAGTGTGTCCTTGCACTCCTTTAGTCTGCAACTCAAAGTAATTAGCAGTATCAGAATAAGTGCTAATGTGTACGTTCGTTAAACCAAATTTAGAGTCATGTGTTAACTTCCCTGTGAAGTCATAATAACTAAAAGTGACTATTCCTTGTAACAAACCTGTGTAATTAAAGATTAAACCACTTTTACGTTGGCTTAAGTCATACGATACCTTTAACAAAGGAACCATAGACTTCAAAGACTCCAACAACTGTAAAATGTCTTCTAAGTGTTCAGTATCCCTATAATGCTTAACTAAGGTCTGTACCGAATCTTGACTAGAATAAGCTTGATGATCAAACAAAGTGATAGTTAAAAAAGTCGGAGAACTTAGGATACCCTCTAGGTTCACTGACATAAAGTATGGTAGCTTTTGATTAGTTAGTTCATCCAATAGTGAAATCAAAGAACGCAAAACTAAAGGATTAGCATCTAACCAAGTGTAAATATCCTCAGAATCACAACTTACATTCTGTTTTGTTTTTAAGACTTCAATCATTTTAAGTTTCCTCTCTACTCAGTAACTAATGTAAGCTCTACAGTTACTTTTTCTTTATCTTTCTTAGTAATCTCCAGTAAGTGAACTCTCAGATTCTCTAAAGCACTCTGCAAGTCATCTGAGCGTACATTTTCTTTACTTACCCTTAAAGTGACCCTTTCTATATTCTCAAACCTAATAGTTGAATTAGTGTCCACACTTGCACTAGATGGTAGTGCAGAGTCATCTTTACAGTAACACTTAACTACCATCTCCAATCGAAGATTATAACGATTAGTTACTGAATCATACACAATAAATAAATTAGAACCATCAAGAGGGATACCCTCTAACTCAAAGTAATAAAGAGAAATTTCCCCATCACCTAATTTACCTCGAAAGTATGGAGGAATTCCTTTAATAGAAGTTAATGAGCAAAGGAACTCCAATAACTCTAACTGTTTTTCTACTAAGATAAGTTGGTTAAGTAATTCTCCAACCGTTTTAACTTTGTCAAAAGTATACAATAACTGAAGTCCTTTGTCTTGACGTCTTCGATAAAATAAAGCTAACTGATTATAAAAAGTATCTGCTTGTTCTTTAGAAGTAAAGTCCAATAAGTCAGACTTACGAGCGACAAAAAGTCGAATACCCTCTCGACTAAATAAGTCATTTACATAAGCTAATTTACTTTGTAGTTGAACATCTTCAAAAAGCAAGTCACCTTTTTCTGCTGCTTTTAGTTGTTCTTCCAAAGGTTTAATTTTATGAGAAAAATCTAAACAAGTATCAATCTCTTCTCGTCTCAATTTTTCTAGTTCTTTTCTTAAATTTTCTGTTGTTTTCAATAATTCAATCATAAGAAATCCTTTCTCTATCTAGGAGAGAATTAAAATAAGTCTCTATATTATAGTCAAACTGAGATAACTCAAATTCGTTCACTACAACCTTTTGTTGTAGTTGATTATAAATTGAAAGAGCTTTATCATAACTACAATTTAACATAGACTGAACCTCATCTAAGGTGAGCTTTTTCCCGCTAGGTGTTTGGTTGGAATCATACGACCCAACCTTAATGTGTTTCATGTAAAAACTAATAGACTTTGCAATTTGTTTATCGGTTGTAATAAACCGAATTTGACGAGTAATTGAAGAATCTAGTAGAGATTCTTGTGTTAAATAAGCTACATAAATAATCATATTTTCCCTTTCTAATCAGTAACTAAAGTTATATCTCCATTTACTTAACCTTTACAACTAAAGCTGAAAAGAGTAAGTAAAATTTAAACTAGTTACCTATAAAATCTGCTTGCATACAGGAACTCCAATCTCAGATAGTTTTTCAGCAATGTCATTCTGCAAGTCTGTACAGTATTGACGGGACTCACTTGCAACACTACCTATTGAAAATGCCTTGTGCAGAGAATTATTAGGAGTAACACACTGACTCCAATCCTTTACATATTTATAAACAAATACTTGATACTTATAGGAATAAACAATATACTCATCTAATAGTGACTGCACCTTATCTTCAACTTCTTTAATGTATCGAACACCCATTCGCTTTTTAGCTTCCGCGATATCTTCTTTTAACTTAATTAAACCTTGAGAAAAGTGAGTGTACAAGTCACTCTCTGTGAACGTATAAGTAACCCCTTCAAACTCTTTAGTATATTCTTTCATAAATAATACCCCCTACCTATTTCCGATACATACTGTATATTGTACTCTCACGTCATATTTCGACCTTAGATAACGATAATACCACAGTACAAAATCTGGAACCTTTCTATCTAAAATTTTCTGCTCTTTCTGCCACCTAAAATTAAACTCTTCTCGAGTAAGAGAAAGATTATTAAGGTGATGGATTACATTATTTTTATATTCCCACACCTTATCTTCCTCTTTTAAGGCAACGGAAACAAACCTAGTTAACTCTTCTTTAGCAAAATCTACGGTAAAGGAGCAGTCCTTAACGTTTAGACGAGTATTGAAAGCATACTTAACCCTAGAGAAAGCATCTTGTAGAAAAGGAGATAGCTTATCGAAACCCTCTACAGTGAAATCTTCTAAATAATTCTTTAGTTCTCGATTTGACATAATGAACCCTCCCCTACTTTCAAAATTTATTCAAATTTAGTTTCAATCACTTCGTAAAATGTAGCCAATTTATCTTGCAATTCTTTTACTACTTCACCTAGCTCAGTAAGTTTTGTAAATGAGCTTTCTACGGTTAGTTTTTGTTTAAAATTCCCAATGTAGTCTTCATCATGAATATAGTATGAGTTGGCTTGGGTCACCAAGGACACCCCACCACCTAAGAAATAAATACTTGAAGACTCAGCATCAAAGTTGAGTTGTTGGCTCAATTTTAAGTTGTAGGGGTGTTTTGCACTCAAAACACAGTCATAAGAGTCCAATACAAAATGACTCAAGGTAAAGTAAATCTTATCGAAGGCACTATCGTAAGAAGTAAAAGTAACTCCATAAAGATCATCTTGTGTCACCCTTGATTTAACTCGTTTTAGAAAACCAACAAGACCCAAAGCACCAGCTAACCAAGTTCGAATACGTTCAACGGTAATTTCTTGGTTGTAACTCTCTACAGACCCATAGAAAATGCACTTGTCTTTAAGGTCAAGAACTTTAATCTCTGAAAGACCGTCTTTTGATTTGTCATCTTTGACCAAGAATACCCAATTCTGTTTGTAATTGAGACTTAAAGCTAGACCTAAATCAGCGTTTGCTAGGTTTTCTTGTAATTGCTGAAGGAACTCAGCCAAACTTTCATCTTCAAGCAAGCTTGCTGCTTTTTCTTTGTTCAAACTCTCTTGCGCTTTCAATAGTTGTTGTTCCGCTTTTAGAGAACCTAACTTGCTTTCCAACTCTTTAATTTCAATATCTAACTCCGTAGATTTTGTCATCGTTTTACCTTCTTTTCTTTTATTTTCTTTATTATATCAAAAATAAAATAAAAAGTCAATGATATACCTTGACTCTTATTCTATTTATAAAGATACCCCTAGTACCTTAGCGATATGATTTAAATTTACGTGCAATAAAACGCTTATCTTTGTGAGCTGTCCAAAAGAATGTTAACCCTATCTCTGTCTGAACAATCAAACTTTCAACTGTACTTGTTAAAACCTTACCATTAGGTAAAAGAGCACCTACTTTACTATGGTAAAATGCAGTAACAGTATTTTCTACGCTATCTTGCGTTGGAAAGTCAAAATCTATAAGACCGATAACGGTCGGTGTTTGGTTAAATTTCATTTTTATTCCTTTCTTAATATAAATAGATTTCTTTCTTTGTTCCAGACTTATCATAATCTAAGTCATAAAAACAAGAAAAGTCGTTATCATTACCCCTAGCGTAAATCTCAAAATCCTCAATTTGCAAGGATACCGCTAACTCGTATAGCTCTTTAATCGTCATAGGTTTTTACCTCATAAGCAAGCTCTACTAGTAACAAAGCGATTACTATAAACCAAGAAGCTCCTACCCACGTTTCTAAATAGAAACGAAGTTGAGAACTAGTTATAATGTGCAAAAATAATTGAAAACCAAGCACTTGAATAAGTGCTAACAAACGAATTACTTGAACCTTGTGACTAAAATTCAATGTTTTGTAATATTGGAATAACCCAATCACGCAATAACTCTCCTCTCTCTAATCTACTTCAATATCAGTTGAACCACAGTTAGGGCAAGTCACATCTTCTACTGTTTCCCCTACAAATACTGAAGTTAAACCTCTGTAACCACAATTGTAACACTGAACGTAAACGTATCCGTCTGTCATTTTTATAAATCCTCCCTTTCTATTTTCGACTTAAAAATAACATAATTACTGCGCTTGAACTTAGATAAAAGCCAAGTGCAACATAAAACAAAATCTTAGTTAAGAGTACATAAACAAAATCTCCGAGAAATAGAGATACCCCTAAACCAACGAACAATACTAGTGAAACCTTATCTAAATAACTAAAATAAATCTTACACTTACTTTGTAATTCTTGCGTGAAAGAACTAAGCAAACCCTCAAAATACGAGTTATCAAACATAAAAGACATTACAATAAAAACAATTAATACCCCTAAAGTAAGCAAGAATTTACTTAAATTAGTTATATCTACTTGAGCCACTTGTAACCACGTGATCCAATAAGTAAAACTAAATAAACCAAGATAGATTAAGGAATAACTAGCTATAATCAACCGTTTCTTAAACATAATTTAACCCCTATCAATCCATGTAATGAGCTATAAACTTAACAAGACTAAAATCAAAGTTGTTCATTTCATATTCAGTTACAACTAGTTTATCTTCTACTCTTTTTAAAAAGTATTGAACTTGTTGTGGAGTTAACTCAAACTTTTCCTGTAAGTCACCCCAATCATAAGTTTCAAACTCATAAACCTGTGCCGGGAAACAATCCGTATTAGTGCGTTTCTTGTACTTACGACCAATATACTCCATTAAAGTTTTATCCGTAGACAAACAAACGCAATGTTGGGCGCTGAAAGTACCAGATACCGTGTCTACAAAGTTCAAGTAAATAGCGTAAAGTTTCATTCTACCACCTAACCTAACTTCTTTAATTTGTCTTGAAGAATAGATAACAAGGAAATACCCGGACGCTCTGCAAACAACTCTGTAACATAAAACTTATTGTTTGTTTGCTTATCTGTATTCTTAACGGTTAAAAGAATAACCTCTTCCCCTACTTGAAGACTATACACTCGAACTTCTTTGTCCGGAAGCAAATAATCATCATTTCGGTTGCCACCGTATAAACTGAAGTGTTTATGAGAAATTTGAGAATCTAGTAAGGATACCGATTTATAACCAAATTGTGACTGTAAGACACTTTCCACCCCATTAAAGTCTAAAATTAAAGGGTTTCTCTCAATCAGAATCATTGTAGTTGTAAACAAATCAGTGAATGTTTTAGGTTGTTTCATAGTTGAACCTCTTCTCTTAATTTTCTCTATTATATCAAAATAACTAGAAATAGTCAACATAAAAAGATCAGTTTTGCTCTTTTTATTAGTTTTTCTTAACATTCGACCAGTAAATCAAATTTTTGTTGTAAGGACTATACTTACTGTAACGAGTAAAAATCAACACTGAAAGCATTGCGATTATCAGACTTCCTAAAATAGTAAAAGCCGGTACGAACCCATGTGTAGTAATATAGGTACCTACTTGTTCCCCTGTAACAGTAGCATCCAAATCTGTAAATGGATATGGTACATAATAATCATAAGTTTCTCTAAATACCCATGTTACAAACCAACGAACCAAAGGACTAATAGCAAAAGCAAGTAACCCTGAGATTAGAAGCATCCAATTTTCCAAGTGTCTTAATCGCTTATAAGCTTTAGACTTCTCTTTAGCACAAGTTAAGTACAATCGATCCTTTACCTTGAAATACTTACAGTAAACATAAGGACTTTCGAGTTTCCCCATAATGATGCCCAAGTAATCATACTCCATAGTTTTTACATCAGTTACATCAACTGTAAACTCAATTATATCAAGTTCTTTGGCTCTTTCAACCTCTGGTTTAATCAACTCCGTTAACTGTTCAAGTTTTGTACGTTCTTCATTCAAAGCACTATCATCAGTTAGCAAGGCTTGATATTTTACAAGTAAATCAGAGTAAGACCTATCTTTAAACAATTTCATAGAAATTACCTTTCAAAATTTTTATCTAAATTAGTTTTAATTATATCACAGAAAAGTAGGTTTGTCAATGTTTTCAAGCTTACCAAAGTATAACTCTCTGCGAAGAAATTGAGCTACTGAGGTTTTTCTGAATAACCATAGATAAATTTCAATAAACATTGAAACCATTAAAGTAGTCATGAAAAGCATAGAGAAAATTTCAAACCAAATTGGAGGTTGAACTACTTCAGTGGGTTTTGTACTATGTGTATCTAACAAATAGAAGAAATAGTACAGAAGACCCATACTAGCAAATGCAAGCAAAATTGAGGTAATATATCCACCTACAAAAAGTGCAAGGTTCAATCGATACCACATGTCTCTTTGAGGTTTCTCTTTATATAAAGTCAACTCATAATCTGAACCTACTTTCTCCCACTTGTAGTAAGTAAAGTTACGCTTTAAAGTTGCAATTACCTCAGGTAATAAACCTAACTCAAAAGGCTCATTTGCTAGAATACGAAGTCTCAATTTCTCTGAGTCATATAAAGAGGCAGAAAAACTCAAGCGTTTAACCATCACTTCAAGAACTTTAGCTTTAACCGATTTAGAAATAGGCGAACTTTTATAAGTTTTAGGTAAAAACTCCTTAAATTCATCTATATAATCTTGAAGTAAATCACTCATCGGCTACCACCTTATCAAATCGGATAGTATGTTGAAACTTTCTAGTTGACCCACTCACTAAGTATTTAACAGGTAACAGTGTATAAGTATATAAAAGTACACCAAATAAAACAAAAAAGAAAATACAGAATAGACCTATCAAACGTAGTACTAAAAGATTTGAAACTAGAGCAAATAAATACAACAACCCAAAAGTGACAAACAAAAAACCAAAAAATCCTAAACCAAAGATTGAAAAGAAAGTCAATCGGATAAACACCAGTTCTAAATTTTTAAACATAGTCACAACCCTTTCCCTAATTGAAATTCCAAGGAAACTGTATGGCTACCTCTGAGTCCTGTAATTGTAATCGTCTCCGAACTTGCAGAGAAACCAAATGGATATTGGAGAGCTTGTCTTACCTCTTGTGTCGTCAATGGAAGTAAGTCATTGAACCATAAATGGACTTCTGTATCATTCAAATCTGTGAAGTCTAAGTAAGTTGAGTTGTGCATTACCTTTTTAACTTCAGTAGGTGGAATAACAGCAACCCTTACCCAATTAGGTGCAAATGCTTGAATCACAGCTACTACTTTCCCATCCAAATAAACAAATGTTTCGTAAACATAACCATCTGACATAGGGTTAATAGAACCTTCAAGCGTAAAGTCAAACTCATAGTTATTCAACTTACCGTAACTATCAAAATCCTCACTTACTAAGGCTTGTTGAATAAAAGCAGAAATCTTTCTAAATGCACTTTTCTGTTTTTGAGAGTACGGAAACGTTTCAAGTAAAATTGTATCCATAACTTAACTCCATTCTAACCAAAATCATATTCAATGAACAAATTAAATTCATTTTTTCTGCTATGTGGAGTCAACCACAAACGCTTAACTTTTACAGGCATTTCTGCTCTCTCAATAGAACGCATAAGACCATGTAGCTCTTTCATATTGTCCACATAATAGTGTGGACTTGCACCATAATTATAACGCTCAACACTTCCATATTGACGAAGCTTAGAACGAGATACACCACTGGTAACTCTTAGAATGTTATAAAAGCGTTCTCTATCTCCAATGTTAGACGAGAACCAAATTTTTGTTGAGTTCATGTTTATCTCCTTATTCAACCTCTTTAATATAATTCTTCACAGAAGAATCTAATTTTTCAATACTTTTTACTACTGCGTCATTCAAACGAACTTTCTTATGACTTATATATCGTGTAAGCTCCGAGTTTATGTTTGAAAAAGCACCACCTCGTATCTTTAGAGGAGTACCATCTGATAAATCCAGTTGAATGTTTGGACTAGAAAGTAATGTAGCAACTAGATGCCCTGTAACAAAACTAGAACCTACCTCAAAATCAAAACTACCCTCAATTTCATAAAAATCAGTACCCTCAGTATCAAATAACGCAACCAACGTATAACTAGACTTAGTATAGTCCAAGAAATTTACGTTCCAAGTCACATCCTTGCACACTGCAAAATTCTCAAGAAATCTATACGAAGTTACGCAATCTAAATAGAATTTTAACCACAATTCGAAGTCAGTTAACTTATCTAACTCAAAAACTTTATAAACTCTATGACCTGCAAAATTCGGAAAGATATCATCCTCAATCTTCCAATGATTTGAAGAACCCCCTAAATTAGATACCTCTAAAGTGAACCGTTGAGCTGTAAATAATGGTTCATAGTTTTCAAATAGCTCTTGTTCTTTTTGGGTTAATACTGTTGGATTCACACTCAAATACCTCCTTTATCAAAACATAGTTTCAAAGCAAACTCAGCTAAATCATCCGTTGTAATTTCACGAATTGAACTACCGTAACTATCTTCATTTTCTAAAGCAGATTTCAAAGTTGCAAAAGCTAGTAACCTATCTCGTTTATTTACCAAATCATCAATAGCTAAGAAGAGTTCACCGTCTAACGGAAGAACCTTACTCTCTTCTTGAAGGATACCACTAGGTAGTTGGAAATCTCCTAATGTAGTTTTAATCAAATCATCTTCAATCTTCGCTACATAACCCACCTCAAAATAGTTATCTGGATAAATAGAACGAGGACGTTTCTCATTCTCATATCGATCTACATAAATTTCTTGACCTAATGTAAATTGGTCTTTGGTTAAATGTTGTTCTAACATATTTATTTCTTTCTAATCTTCACTTAGCATTGAGTTCAAACCTAAATTTAGTTGAGTAACCTTTTCAATCTCTTCCCACTTATTCTCAAACGTATCTTTGTACTCCTCAGAAGGAGATTGAGTTTTCGTATAACTCACAATAGCTAAAAGCTCTTCTAAAGTCAATTTAGCTAACTTCATAGGATGTGTAGGTTGTTCAAAACCATCTTCATGTACAATAGTTTTTACAATTTCCCCTTTATCCGTCATGTGAAACTTATGTTCCAACAAAACCTTACCAAAAGGGTCTACAATAGCATGAGTTCCGAAATGCTCCTCACTTAAAGCCAAGTAATTCAACAAGGTTTGAATATCTGAACCAACAGTCTGTACTGCTTGCAATAGTTGTTTTGTGCGCATTATAGTTTCCCCACTAAAAAGTTAATCTCTTCCCACTTAGAAGCAAATTGTTCTCGATAGTTGTAAGATGGTTGTTGACCTTTACTATAATCAATAGCAGCAAGTAAATCCTCAACTGAAACTTCCATAGAGAAACCAGTTGATTGCTCAAACGTTTCAAAACTTACAGACTTTCGAAGGATACCCTCAAGTGTACTATACATATCTACTTCCAGTACAGAACCATCTGTAGCTTTATACAAATAAGAAACCCTATTAGAAGAACGAGAACCTAAGTATTTACTTAAAGTAAGCAAACCCTCATAATTCTCATGGTCTTTTAACTTGTTCAAATCTGCTAAATCTCTAAGAATTTGACTCATTTTTCTACTCCTTACAATCTAATGCCTTTCGGAACTCTTCATCTATATGTTGAGTTCCACCTTTGTTAATTAAAATATAATAGTCAATCAAATCGTTCCAATCTTCAATATACGAGTTAGCAATACTAATAGGATACCGCTTGAGGTTTAACCATTCTCGATAAGATAAGTCTGTTACATAAAATTGTTTGCCCTCAAAATTAATTGGAAACTTACCTGTGAGAAAATCCAAAATAGCAGTAAACCGTTGTTGACCATCAAACAAAACATGATCCATCTTCGCTCGTTTTTCTTTCTCATCAAACCACCAAGTATTGAGGTAGAAAGAACCAATAGGTAAACCATTGAGCATAGAAATAATCAAATTTTCCTTTTGCTCTTGTGTCCAAACTAGACCACGCTGAAACTCTGGGAACCAAGAACTATCCGGGAAATCTTCACAATAAGTTGTATAAGTGTTGTACAAACTCTCAAAACTTGAAGAGTAAGTATCACAACGAACTATGTCAATTTGAACACCTTTGTTTTCTTTATTTGGTCGAAATTTAGACAGATTAGACATCTCGAAGCTCCTTCTTTAATTGCAAAAGCGTCAATTCTTGACCAAACATGAAATAAAAATATTTCCCTTGTGATACATAATCTCGAACCGCTCGTACAAAAGCTAGTTGACGAGTCTGAGAACTTGCCAATTTGAGTTGATTTGTTTCATTCAACTTCAAGTTCAAAATGCGAGTGATGTAGTCTTTTTGTAAAGAGGTAAGCTCATTCATAGAGCAAATACCCAATTCGCGAGCGAAGACCTTTCTCAAATCGTTAAATAAAGCCTTACGATTGCGTTGTCCGTTGTGTTTAGGTTGCAAATAACCATTACCTTTTTCCCCATGACCTTTAAAACCTTGATAATCTCCACGAATTACCATAAACTCCAATTTGTTAAAATCTAGTAGTGTTGGTTTCATAACTTTTTCTCCTTTTCTTAATTATCTCTATTATATCAAAATAATTAAATTAAGTCAAGCAAAAAGAGAGGATACACCTCTCTTTTAAATTCAAGTTCACCTCGGAATTTCTTTAATTTGTACGGTTTGATTTACAACCATATCTTCAAAGTATTTGTAGTCAGACTTAATGCAATCCAAGGTTGGGATAACCTCAGTTTCGTAAATTACTTTTCGTAAGATACACCGTGTACGTTGAGGGTTTCTCTCACTTGGAATCACAACTGGTTCAAGGCACATCTCACCAACTTTATTACCTAAACGAGTCAAGTTTTTCTCATAATATTTATAACAAACGATAATTAAAACATCTTCGTCACGTTTAAAAAGGTAAGTTAAACCATTTAAGGTTAACGTTAAACTATCATCCTCTAACATAGTAGCTCGGTGGAAAGAACCTTTAAAATATTTACATAACTGTATATACAAGTATAAGTTACTTTCTTGGTAATCTAACCACTCTACCAAATCTAAGTAGTAATCACTAACAATATATGCAATTAGATCAAAGCTAGGCTTCGAGTGATAGCTTAATCTCAACAAACCCCACGTAGGTTCAAAATCGAATTTGAGTTGGGAGATACCGCTATCCTTTAACCTTTGATTTAGTTCCGTTACTTTCTTTTCAACTTGTGTTCTTTGTTCTAAATTCATCTAATTAACCTCACTAAATTCTACGGTACGTTCAAATTCTTTAAATGTATCTTGCACGAAATCTAAAAAGTCGATTAACTCAGTCTCAGACAAATTTCGAGTTATTGAAACTTTTGTACCTAGATATTCACGATTATATAGGGGAGTTACACATTCTAACTTCAACTCACCCACTTCCAAACCCAATTTAACTAAATCCTTACCAAAGTAATATTTAAAAGCAGTAACTACTAAATGCTCTTTATCATAACTAAAAATATAAGCCAATCGATTTAAAACCAAAGTAACTGTAGAATCATTTGGAATGATAGCGTGGGCAAAACCGTCTCCGAAATATGAAATAAGTTGTTTATACAAGTAAAATTGAGTTTCTTGAGTTTTCAACCACTCAAGTATTTCTATTGGAGTAGAGTCTACAACAGAACCAACCCATTCATTATAGCCATTAGCAATATAACTTAACTGAACTAAGTCACCCTCAGAATCAAAATCATAATGCAGTTGAGGGATACCACTATCCTTTACTTGCTGATTTAGTTGTGCTACTTTATTTTCAATTTGTGTTCTTTCTTCTAAATTCACTAACAAACCCCCTTTGTATTTCATTTCCCTATAAGCGTTCTTAGTCCTAAGTTTAAATAGGTTAAACACATTTTAGGAATTTTCTCCATCAGAAACCAATTCTTCGTATTTAATAATATAAGATACCATAGACCAAACCCTTTTATCATAAAAAGTTATAGGAATGAAAGAGTACAAATCTCCTACTAAATATTGATAGAGCAATCTTAAAGCATCTTCTTTTACAGAGGTATTCAAACCACTTGGGTCGGAACAAATAAAACTACCTACGTTTAAATCATCTGCAGTCAAGTCTGCGAACTCAAACTCTGAACGCATAAAATTAATACCGAAGTCAATAACTGCTGACAAGTCTTCACTTTCGATTGTTTGCAGCAAATTCAATTTAAACTCCGAGTCTTTAGCTTTTATGGAAGAATAAGGCTCCCTGTAAATTTCAATTCTGTGCATCATAATCAATCTCCTACTTCAAGCAAACCCTCACTGAGCATAAAAGGCAAAGGTGCTTGTTTTAATTTTTCTTTTGGAACATACTCAGACAAAGCAGACTCAGATGCTCTAGCCATGTCAATCAACCAAAAATTAGAGCCGTTTTGCATCACATCGATAGACCACTGACCTTTCAATTTACAGTCTTTGAGCAGGTTTGAAACCTCAGATACCACTAAATCCTTGTTTTCTTCGTAGCGCTTCATCAAAGTTTCTTCATGGTTGATGTAGTTAATATAATCATGGTTCTTTTGAATAGGCGCAGATACCCCAATATCAAGGAAATTTTCTTTCATGACTTTGGGATGCCAGTAAGGAGAAATTCCAATCACCTCTTCTGTATCAAAATCCACAAAAACTCGGTATTCTGTATGCAAAGGTAAACCATTGTAAATTGTTGGATTACCTTCCACATCATCAATAAACTCACGTACAACCCACTCATTATTGGAAGAAACACCGTACATAACCTTATTATTCAAAGGCGAAGCCATCTGATTTGCTTGATGTTGGATGTGCCACAAGTAAGAACCTAGCTCTAAAACTTCTTGACCTTTCGTAACTTTGGCGTTTCGAAAGTCAAACTTAGACGAGAAAGTACCTGTCTTGATAAAGTAATCTTTCTCTTCATCTAAGTCAAAAACCTTTTGTGCATAACGATTGATAATCTCCAAAGACAAAGGACTTAACTCCCCAAACTCATAGACTCTTGTACTTTGCAACAAAGCAAGGGGTACTTTAATAATGCGAGTTTTTGGAATTTTGAAGAATTTAGTCTTATCTACAACTTCTTTAATCGCAAACAACCAATTTGACATAGTGTTTGGATCGTGGTTCAAAAGCTCATAAACAAGAGGGTCTAAATCTAGAATATCTAACCCTTGTCTAAATAGGTTGTAGAACAACATATTGCCCGTTTTTACATACGATTTATATTGGCTCAAAAGAGCTTTAGAACTAGGTTCTGGAATATCCTGCTTACACATATACCCACTAAACTGAAGTCCTTGGTCTTGCAAGGAAACGAGAGTTTTCGCATTTTGCAGATACCGAACAGGTTGTGGTAAAGGCAAAACTTTGTTTTGTGAAGAGTCCCAAACAACAGTCTGAGAAACTAATTCTTCAACAATTTGCTCCACTATAACTTCAGTTTCAGCAGATAAGGAGACAAATTTATCAGACTTATCAATGACTTTTGCTGCATTTTGTTGGAATAAGTTCAAATTCTCTGCATCAACCTCAAATCGTTCATAAAGGTTTTCAAATTCTCTTTGTCGGTCTGGGTTGTCTTTAAGAAGTAAAGCAACCATATCTAGTTCTGCCTTAGTATAGTTCGTAGAGAGCGACAAATCCAAAGAAGGTTCTCTTTTAACTAAATTTCGTAATTTTTCAAACATAAAATCTCCTAAAGTATTTATAAACTAAAACTTAGAAACAAATTCAAAGGTATGATACCCTTTCCGTACGTTTCTAAGGTGCAGAGCTAACTCTTCCAAAGTTTTAAAGTAGTTGGTGCGCTTAATCTCACCTATTTCACTACTTTTATGCAAGACTTCAATTACTTTGTAATCCAAGTCTCTTGAAATAATACGGATATGGTGGGTATTGAAACCTCGTTTTAAGGTGAAATCACAAAGCGAACCTTGACTTTGAAAGTTAGGTTCGTCAAAAATTTCTTGAATATCTGTTGTTAAATCTAACATACCCAACCCCTTGGACTCAAATTAAACAAAAGTAAAAAATTCTTCAAATAAGCAAATGACTTGAACTTGTGTGTTTTGGAAATACTACTTAACAATTCGCTAGAGGTATAAGTTTCAATAACCTTAACCACTGCTCCATCTTGTACTAAAGTAAGCACATATTCATCAGCACCTCTGTTGAAAACAAGTGTTAAAGCATTTTCCGTCTGCTCAAGCTCTGTATAAGTCAATTCCTTTTCAATAAATTGTTTAACTTCTTCTAACATACTCTCTACTCTCTAGGTGAAAAATACCCAATCGGAAAACCATCTATAATCCCATTCGACTTATAGTTCAAGTTACTCACTGAACCGTCAGATTGTTCAAAGTATACAGACACCTCAGTTGGAGCAACCTCTTGGTACTCAATCTTTTCCCCAACCCAATTTACCAAACTTGTAGAATAAGTTGAAACTTCAACTAAGTAACCATAACTAACAAAACCCAACAAAGATTTATAGACAAGACCTAAATGTTCTGGGTGAAAATAAGCTTCTGGTTTAGGAAAATTAATCTCTGTACGATTTGATAAAGCAATCAACTTAACTACATTCCAATATCTATCTAAATTTTCACTAGAAGTGGCAGTTACAGATAAACCCCCTAAATCGACTATGGACTTACCTTTAAGTTTAGTCTTTTGACTAAATTCTGAATAAATGTTTAGCATATTCTTACCTCACAAACCTTAAATCATAAGGCGCATCAACTTCAAAATACCCCACTGGCCAATTATGGATACGACCTTGCTCATCAAAGCGCAAATCACGTCTTCCACCATCTACAAGTTCAAGTTGAATACGAACTTGGTCTGTAGGAACTGAACCTCGTAGAATACTCTCTCCAACTAAGTTAATCAAAGTACCGTCATGAACTGAAAAGTCAATTGTGACTGCACGTTCCATAATGAGATACCGCAAGTATTCGTAAACTTCTCTGAGGTGTGTAGGGTGGAAATAACTTGTCATATTAGGGAAATTAACTACTTTACCCCCAAGCTCATCACTCTGAATAAGAGGTTTAATTTGAGTTGTAAACAACTCTAAATTTTCCAAAGAAGACTTCCGAGTTGAAAGTCCAAATAAATCAACAAGTGATTTTCCACGTAACTTAGGTTTCTTGCTAAATTCTGATTTTATAATAAACATATCACTTACCTATCTTTCTAGTGCCGAAGGTACTTCAAGCTCATACCCATAACTTTTAGCTACAAGAGTTACCTCTGAATAGTTGTTCTTCACAAACAATTCTTGTAAACCCCAAGCTTCAAACATACCCAAAACTACCATTCCATCAATTCTCACAATAACCTGAGTTTGATATTTATATATCTTCTCTATCAAAGACGGAATAAGGTCAATCGTTAGTTCAAACGTTTCACGATCACCATGCAATACCAACTCTTCACGCTTACCTTTAGAATCCCATAACTGTCTCAAAAACTGAACCATAGCAGCAGATTTCATATCTTTTACATTTTCTGATTTATCCAAAATGATAACCCCTCTGTATTTCTTTAAATTATTTATTTTATTATACCAAAAAATAAATATATTGTCAAGAAAAATCCTTAAAAGAAAAGAGAGTCCAAGCTCTCTTTTACTCTCATTTACCAAATGGACAATTCAGATAACCGTTGCAACTCTTGTAAAATCGGATACCACTCTTGACTTTGTACACCTCGCTGTGGATAACCCCCAGATAGCTCCTTCCGAAGTACACCTAAATATTTAGAAGCAACGAAGTTATTATAATTTGGATAAAGCTTTCGTTTCTCATTGGAATCAGTTATTTCAACACCTGTCTCAATGTCATATTTATAGACTTTACCGTATCTCTCAGTTGTAATATATTTTCTACCTAAAGTAGCTACGTACTCTTCTCCATAAAACTCAAGTACTCCACCAATAGAAACACCATCTGAGTCAATAACGTCCACAAAAACTTCATCGCCAACTTTTAAAATACTCTTTAAATTCATACTTTGAACCCCTAATTAATATAAAGCTTTTAAATAAATAGAATACTTAAATACTAAAGAGAAAGGGCAAATACCCTTATCTCTTAGTGTTTAGATTTATTCTGCTCTCTCCAATTCTCAGCAACAGAAGAACCTGCTTGACGGAATACCCTAGCTGCTTTATTGAAGAAAACACCTATATTACTTGCACCTTGGAAACCAACTCCAAGACCTGCACCTAAAGCCGAAGCTACTGCTCTACCTGTATGCCCCTCTGCCATGTGTTCTCTAGCTTTTTGCCAACGTTTCTGACGGAAAGACTTACCTTTGCTATTTCCTCTACGGAAAACTTGTTGTCTACGATCATAACTTGATAAGAACGGTTGTTGTTCAAGCATCAAGTCTTCTACCTCAGCTCTTGTGAAAGTGTAGTTACCTACTTGTAAGTCTTGCAAAGTTGGATACCTCTTATAAGCACCCTCTACTACTTCCCTAGAACTTTTTGATTGCAAACCATCAAACTCTCGATAAGCATAGTCCATAGAGTCGAATACTAAAGAAGTTGGACTTAAATATTGACCAATTAATTGCCAATCAAATAATTCACCAAAGCTACCACTATTCCATAATGAAATGCAATATGGAGAAACTTCTGGACTAAACTGAATATCCTCTTTATTCGGTTCATAAAGCAAACCATTGAAATATAACTGACGACCTATAACTTCAATCTTACGAACCCTAGTCCAATCACCAAAGTAGGTGTAAATATCCGCTAATAAGTATTCTTTCAAGTCTTGGTCATCTTTGATAACCAACAAATCATTATCCAACTTATTAGAAGCAACTCTACTCATAGTTGTTCGGCTGTTTAAGTCATCAACAGAAATACTCGGTTCAACAGTAGGTATTGTAGAAGTATTTAAACCAAATGCAGACTGCAATACAGACATAAGAGCCGTTTCAGATACCCCTAACTGACTTGCTAAAGTAGAAGCAACATTTAAAGGTTCTGTTATATTAGGCGTTTTAGGTTGAACACTCTCAGAAGTCTCAGATTGCTCCCTAGTCCATTTTTGAGGTTCCTCTGTTAAATTATCATCTATTAGGTTTAAATTGCTCTCAGACGAAACTGGGACCTCTGAGACACCTTCTAATAAGTTTGTGTCTTCAATATCATAATCCCTTTCAAGTTCATCCGCTTTCACTTCCTTAGTTGCAAAATCTGGTCGGAGGTCTACATTATTTACAACAATATTAGAATCTTCATCAGATGAACTATTTGTATTTTTAAAGTCTACTAATTCAAGAAGTAAAGTATCTACCTTAGAGTAAACAGTCTCTTTCTTCTTAGCAAAGTAAGCATCTGGATTTACAAAAGACATCACAACATCTTCACAAGAGAAATTCCACTCAGGTCTTAAGTCCAATAAGAACTCTAAGTAAGAACCCTCATACCCCATCTGAGCTACTACCATGTCTGCAATCTCACGCGCACGTACAAATGAAGTGCTAATATCACTTGAACCTAAAGCCTTCAGATACCCAAGTACACCTATTCTATCATCCCACTCTGTTGGGTTATTTGGATTAGCATTACGTAAACGAATAGAATCAGCTTTACTACCTAAGTTTTTCTCTAACTGCTCAACGCAAGAACCCTTAGAGTCACCTAAAATTAAATAAGGTTTAAAGTATACTGCTCCACCCTCCATTTGAGAGTTTACAGAACGAGCTAACCCTTTATTTTGTGGACTTTCATCTCGAATCGTTGGGAAATCGACCCCACCGAAATAGGCAAATCTACGAGAACTTGAAGTAAGATACCGCTTGGAATCTGAACCATTTTGACTAGACCAATACTGAGACTTCTCAGTACCTTTGTAACCAACCATAAAGCCAGTGTCTAAATTCAATAAGGTATATAACCAAGGGTCTACGACACCATTTTTATATTCACAAGCAGCTTTGAATGAAGATGCATCATTCCCTTTGTTTCTAGGTAACTTATCAAAACCACCGATATTAAAGCTTTGACCTACTAAATAAATGCTTGAACGCAAGCTTTCTTCGTTTTGGAAACCTGCTTTTTTCAACTTATTTAAGAGTTGCATGCTCTCATCTAACTTATCATACAAATCTCTTAAATACGCTCTATTTCTATACTCATCGGATTTTGTCTCTAAGTTACGCTCAAATTTACGAGTAGCTTGTTCTTTCATTAGACCACCTAAATAAGTCTCACCCAAATCAAGCAACTCTTCAAGGTCATAGTCAGACATAATGTTCTGGAACCAACCACCATTAGAACTTAGTGCTTTAGAACCAAACAAGTTAGACCAGTTAGTTACCTCATCAAAAATTCCAAGGATACCCTCATCTCCACCTAACTTCTCATACAACGCGACATCACTAGCTCTTACAGTAGCACGTAAAGAGATAATACCCATAACCAATAGCATGTGACGATAAAAAGCCATATCACCCCAAGCACCTGTATAACGTTTCTGTGAACTACTTACACCACTGAACCACTTAGGAATAGACTTATCAAACCAACCCATAATCGTAGGATTATTATCCCAATCCAACTGCTCAGATATATTGTTAATTACTGGCATAGCAGACTTATTAAATACACCTGCTTGAATGAAATAACCTTTAGGAATCCCACTCTCATCAGCACCACCAAAAGCAATATAATAAGGAACCATTGTATCTGGTTTACCGTCACCACCAAAAACAGGGCGACCGTTCGCAATAGATACTGCTAAACCATTTGAGATTGAAACCCCTTTACCTGAACGAGAACCTGCCCAATAAGTTAATACTAGTTTAGCTCCTGCATTCACAGCCGCAGTCATATCATTAGATGCAGTTAGAATACGACCATCAAGACCCTTACCTAATAACTGGTAACCGTAAGTTAATTTCTCACCTTTACGTTGCAGAGACTCCAAAGCTTTATAAGCAAACAACGGTTCACTCTCAGCAATATCTGGTCTAGCCACATGAGAGTAATGACTTACACGAACATCTTTAAAATCTTTTACTAAAGGAGCTTCAAAATCACCACCATATTCAAACACATCCGTGTATAAAGCACTGTTGTGATTAAACTCACTGTTTTGAAGTTCTGAAATAGGAGCAGATACTACCCACTCAGCCGAAGCCCACTTCTCATCCTCCATCATACCAACATGGTTTTTCAAGATAGAAAATGTTGAAAAGGTAGCTTTAAATTTAGCTAGGTAATCTTTAAACACTTGGTTATCTGCTGGGGTAATAGGTCTAGTTGCACCTTTTCCAAAGTAAGCAACTTTATCAGACCAAAAATACCCGTTTTCGTAAGTATCACATACTAAAACCAAATACTCCCAAGCACGTTTTGTTAAATAATCTTTAATCGCTTCACGTTGACCGTTAGAACCTTTCCACTTCATAGGAACTGAAGGGAAATTCAAATCATCTTTCTGAACAGTCACCTTACGACTTAAAGCAAACTCTAACATTTTATAAGGATAGTAAATCGGTTTATTTGACTCTACAATCTCTCTTAAATCAACTTGTCTTGCAGTATTTACCGATATTGAACGTAACGGAGAAAACATAGCTTCCCCTGCATAATAAGAAGCCGTGTAGTTAGGTTGAACTGCTTGTTCATTTTGGATAATAACCATAGGTAAGTCCGGTAAACCAACTACAACACCCTCATACTTATCCAATTCATACCCTGCTTCAAATGCAAAGTCATAAATATCAAGAAGAGAATCAACCAAAGAAACAACATCAGCATTTAATTTACTTGAAGATTTTAAGGCTTTAATCTTTCTAGCAAACGTTTCATCCTCAACAGAAACTAAACTCTCTTTGACCTCTTCCGATACTGAAGTTGCATCAAAAACTAAACCTAAAGCAGTCGAAACAGTTGCAATATCATCAATCAAGTCATGTTCTAATTGTTCTGCTTTTAAGTCTCTCAAAGACTGCGAACGTAAGTCAGACACCGCTAGTTGACTTTTGAGTTGGTTCTCTACAGAATGAACTGCTAACTCAGACTCTAATTGATTGTATATTGGCTTTAAGTCACTAAAACCAAAAACAAATCCACTATCTTTTCTGTCTAAGGAAAGTTGACCAAAAGCACAAGCTAACATACAAGTAGCATAGAAGTATACAACCTCATCTGAACCCTCAAGTCCATTTTCTACCAACTCTTCTACTGAACTATATACAACATCTACAATCTGTTGATTATCCAAACCCAAACCAAGTTGATTTGAGATTTTCTCCATCTGATCTTGTAATCTACTCACTTAGTTCACCCTCTTTCTTCTCTACCAAATCTAATGCTTTTTGAAAAACACCACTAATATCACGTACTTCACTAGGTGGGTTGTAACTGAAAATCTCAGTCATAATCTTTACAAAACTTCTAGTATCAATTACATCACTTAAATAATCTCCCTCTTTAGTTAGATGTTTACTATTTAAGTAATTTTTAGTATCCACCCCAAATTCACGTTCAAATTTCTCAAAGTCTCGACGGAATCGATAAGATACCCTTGTGGTATTTACTAACTCAGTTAAAAGTTTGCTTAACTTAGGTAGTTGAGACACTTTCGGTAACGAAACTCCCCAAGCGACTGTGCCATAAGCAGAACCTAAAACATCAGCTGCTAAATAGTTAGGAGCAGTTAGTAATTCAACTGAGACTTCATTTGCGAAACGCTCTGCAAAATCTTTAAAAGATGGTCTAATTTGTCTAAATTCTGAGCCTTTCCCTTCATTTGCAAAGTAACTATCCAACTCTACGAAATGTTCTTTTAATTTAGAGTTCTTATCTACAAATTCATTGTAACCCTCAAATATAGAAGGAGTTTCTATACCAAAAATACCGAAACTTGCAAGTTTAATAGCATCCTCATCCGATAAATCTAAAGCTTTTAAGGAACAAGATAAACGGAAAAAGTCCTCTTCGTTAAAGAAATCAATATAAGAACCTACATTATCAAGAACCAATTCACTAATCACTGCAAACAAAGGGGAAACCTCACCTACTCTTGCTAGAACACTATCAGGTAAGAAGTCTACACCCTCTAATGTAATTTCTCTTGCAAACGGTTTAAACTCTACACCCTCTAAATCAAAACCAAAACTTACTAAGGTATTATATAAGTCTTGATATTTCTCTCTGTCATCATCGCTAGAAAGCTCTTCTGTAAGTTCTTCCTGTTTATCTGAACTAGATTCATCTTGTTCCTCAGTTACCTCAGATAAAGCACTAAAGTAGAACTCTAAAGCTCTCTCATATTTTGAAACAAACTCAGAACTCATAAAGTCAAAGGTAATATCCTCCAAAGCTAACTCTAAACACGTAGTTAAAGCAGTGAGATACCCTATGAAAACTGAATCTACACCCTTACTTAAACCTACTTTATCCTTATTCTTCATAAGATAATTAGCCACGGAAACAGCTCTTAAGTAAGTTGTATCTGATGTAATCGAAACCTTAGGTGTTGGATATGAAGTAATATCTCGATGCTCTTTTACAAAATCAACCATAAAACTTACATACTCTTTAGCTAAAGCTCCATTATGCTCCCCAACCTCTAAGGTCTCTTTTAAAGTTGGAAAAGAAACTGAAATCTCTTGTTGATAGGTCTCAAGAACCTTAACTAAACCTAAGAAATTACTTACTAAAGTTAAGTCTGAGTCCTTTAAGAAACCATCTCCAATCTCTTTAGTCTCCACAGGTTTAGTTGATTTAGGTGTTCCTTTTTTAACCTCTTGGAAGTAATTCCATAAAACACTCCCCTCTTCGTCCATTTCATAGTACTGTGGACGAAGAGCCGTGTGAAGATAATACAAATCATCATTAAATAAAGCACCTACATAATTCAAATCAGTATCCCGTAAAATCAAACCATACGGGTCATTGATTTGCTCTCTATGACTATCTACAAATTCTTTACACGTAATACTGTCTTCAACCAAACCAACTACTCTTAAACGCTTGAAAGAAGACTCTACTGTCTGTTTTCTACTTGGGTCTAAAAACCAGTCAAGACCATGATTCTCTAAAAGATACCCTTGGACACTTGGACTGCTGCTTAATACGATAATCTCTTCCACACTAGAAAAGACACGGGAACCAAATAAAGAACGACTATCCCCTCTCAAAACCTTTGTAACTGGAGTTGATTTACTCTCAGCAGAAAGCTCTAACCCTAATTGCTCTGTAAATGTAATAGGTACAAATTGCTCCTTAGCTTTAAAGTTTACTGGTGAAACATAAAACTGAACATAAATACCATCTAAACCTAAAATTACTCTACGAACATTATTAGGTGAGAATTTAGAAATAACACCATCTGTTATCCCTTTATCTTTTCGCTCTTTTAATTGCTTGTACGCACCCGCACACAAAAGCCTTTCAAAATTTTCAACATATTTATTCGTCACTTTAGAAGACACAACCCCTTGTGAACCCTTTAATAAATCATACATAACCAAAACCTCTTTTATGTTTTCTTATCTACTATCGTTTTAAAAAATAAAAAATAGCCTGCATTACTGCAAACTATTTTAATTCTTTTTAATTTTCTTCCTTAGACTTACGCAATAAGTACATAGAAGTACCTAAAACAAACGCTCCTACAAATGTAAGTAGAGAAGTTGAAGACTCTCCTGTGTTAGGCAACTGTGGAGTTGCATTGTACACAGTCTGTTTTACCTCAACTGTCTTAGGTGCATCCCATAATTTAGGAGTTTCTTCTACCTTAGGTTCAGTTGGTTTTGGAGCCTCATCTTTCTTAGGTTCAACCGGTTTTGGAGTTTCAGTCTTCTTAGGTTTATCATCTTTACGATTAGAGTTCGTAATAGGTATTTCAACCTTAGGTAATTTATATTCTGGGATTTCCACAACCGGTGGAGGTGGCATCATCGGAATACCCGTAATATCCAATTCTGGTACTTCCAAAATAGGAGGTGGTGGCATCATAGGAATCCCTGTAATATCCAATTCTGGTACCTCCAAAATAGGTGCTGGTGGCATTTGAGGTACATCATTAAGATTTAGTTCTGGTAGCTCAACAACTGGAGCATCATTCGGTAGTTCCCAAGTAGGTTTAGGTTTGTTTTCACCAACTGCATTACCTTTACCACCAACAAGTGATACCTCAATTGTAGATTTAGCAGTTACATCCCCCGCAGTTAGTTTAACCTCATTCGTAGGATTAACACTCTCTTTAACTGGACTAGTTAACTTAGTTTTATAATTAACGTAAACCATTCGCTCTAAACGAGCCAACGTTAACTCAAAACCATTTGGATTTTTAACCATAGACTTAACTAGGTTTTTAGCATCACCAGCATAAACCCAAGGGTCTACACTATCCACATACCCAACTTCTAGGAAGTCATCTACAAGCTTTTGATTATCACTAAAAGTGTCAAGCAAGGTAACTGTATTAAGTACTCTTCGTGCATAATTTACACGAATAGTCCAATTGATAACAGTTGGGTCATCTTTATCTTGACCACCCCATTTAGCAACCAATTCATCTTTACCGATTTCTTGTTCTTTTGCGATATTTGCGGTAACCAGTGTACCATTAAAATTAACAGTTACAGGTTTACCGGACTCAACAACATCAGTCCATTGAGCATCAAATGTTAACGACATTTGTTTTTTAATTGGATGAGTGTGGAAGTAATTGTTGAAAATTGTTGTCAACTTACCTGATTTTGAATCAGCGTAAGCTTTACCAACAACGTCTTGCGTTGGGTTCTTTACGTCAAACTCAAACGATGTTTGGAACTTAACCTCTTTCGGTAAAGTTAAAACAACTTTGTCACCCTCATTTACAAAAATTTTATCTGGAATTGTAATATTTTCATACTTAACTTTAAAAGTATTGTATTTCCCAGCTCCGGCTGATTGGTCTACTGTTACTTTTGGATTAGTGACGGTAATCTCTGAACCTTCTTTAGTAACCTTAGTAGGTTCAGCAGATACACCTTCAGAAACTTTATTAGTTTCTGTAGTTGGTGTTTCACTCACCTCTGTAGTACTTGTGTTCGGCTCAGTAGACTCAATCATAGTTGTAGAAGTACTTGCAGTTGAAGTTTCTGATGTTGTACTTACAGTACTCTCAGTTGTAGATACCCCAACCTCAGTTACCTTAGGTTCACTTGTCGTTGAAGCCTCATCTGCATTCACATTTTGACCTAAAAGAAAGGTACTCAACGCAAACGTAGTTGCTAGAAAAATTGGTGTCTTTTTCATCCCAATTAAGCTCCTTATTAATTTATTTTCCACTATTATATCAAATAAATAAGGATTTGTCAATAAAAAACGTAAATAAGTTTGTGTTTGCAAGGGTTTTCATGTTAGTTTTGTTATAAAAAAGAAATCAAAAGAGCAACTGCATCATCATGTGTCTTAACCTCAGAAACTAGTCCTTTAGACTCATATTCTCTAAGCTTATTTAATGCGTCTTGTAGTGAAACCTTCTGTGTTAAAATATCTTTTACTTTAACTATATCATGTATAAACAATCTCTCAAAACCATCGGAAAACAACAAACAACGTTTTAATTGTCGCATATCGTAAGTTCTAGTCAAGAACTCTGTTTCATAAGAACCATCTAGTGCAACTGTCCAAAAACCACCTTCAACATTCATCTTCTCTCGGTTTTTAGTCATTTGTGCAGCAACTATACCCAACTCATCTAACCCTCGATTACGAGCCTCTAAAACACACTCTCGCGTTAAATTTGAGTACTGCCTAATTCGATTATCGCTTAAAGTCTCTATTCTACCATTGATAAACTCTAACACAATAGTACAATCACCTAAAACATACCCTGTTAAAGTGTCATCACTTACTTGCAACCCCGCAAACGTACAACAAGGACTTAGAGAACTCTCTAAAGAATACCCTTGTGCCACTTTTAAATTGTCTGTTACTAACTTACAAGCCTGAGGTAAATCTAAACCTAAACAAATCGGTAAACTCTCTGCTAAACTTTCTGCTAACCATTCTGCTTGTGAGTAATAAGAATTAACTGGGACAACTGAAATAGGACTAGAACCATCTATAACACCTACTGTGTCTTTCCCTACAAAATATCTATCTTCTCCCCAAATACCCTTTGGGAAATCTAAAATTTTATCTAATACACGCAAAATAATAACCCTCTACATTTAAACTAGTTTTAGTTTAAGTATATCGAATTATAGTATATTTAGCAACAAAAAGAGGGCATCTAAGGATACCCTCTGTGTTTAAGCTACAACCTCTTCTTTTTCCTCTGGTAACAATGGATATTCTCTTGAATCCACAATGTTAGTGCACTCTTTCTTATTATCAAAAGCCAACATCAACTCTTTACCAAAGTCCTCAAAAGTATACTCAATCATAGCAAACTGACCACCATGACCTTCAAATTCTGCAATACAACGCTGAACTAGCTCTACTGCCTTTTCGTGAAGACCACCCATAAGTTCATCTACTACAAACAACATACGATGATTTGTAATCTCAGTTAAAACCACAGAGAACAGAAAGGCAATAATTTGACCCATCCCATCTCCTGTTTGTTTTCCAATAACCAATTCATTCCACTGACCGTTCTTGAACTCTAGTAAATTCAAATGAACTTTCTGAGCTTTCAAATCTGAAATCAAAGAGAACTTATATACATTCTCCCCGAAAACCAAAGCTAATGCACGATTAATGATACCCTCCATGTAGTCACGCAAACCTTTTGTACTATCATTGCTTAACATAACCACATATTGCAAAGCCTTAGCTCTATCCAAATACAAAGTTCGTAGCTCTTCTAAATATGTAATGTCCTCTTGGCGTTTCTGCAACCTATCTTCCTTTAAAGAAAAGTCTTGTTTAATAGCACCTAGACGACTTGAAAATGTGTCGGAAACCATCTAAACACCTCGCTTACTCACTACTCATAGCAACAGACCAAATGTTAGAAGAGTCAAATGTTTTTACTGCTACTACACTACCAAATGAAGCAAAAGCAAAGCGAATATCATCTGCAAAGTCACCTTTACCATACAACAAGTAATCAAAGTAGACAGGTGTAAGTCCAAAGTGGAAACCACCTAACTCTAAATTAGCTTGACTACCTTCTGTAACCTTATGAACTTGCGAAATAGGAGCAGTTAAACTCAAATCACCATAGTTAAATGTAACTGACTTCAAATCCTCTGAAATTACAAGCTGAATCTTCTCAGCAGACATCAAACCACTCAAAGAGTTGATACGTTTTAAGTACATTTCAACCAAAGGACGAGAAATTGATACCCAAGGTAAATCTCCAAGTTGATCCAATGGGTTAGGAGGATATGTTACATCTGCATCATATAAAACACCCAATACTGTTGACCCTTGTTTCAATACAAAGAAGTGCTTTTCTTCATCTTTATAAAATGAGAACAAACCTTTAGACAATAAGTCTTTTAAGGCAATCAAACTCATAGGACGAAGACCACCCTCTTTTAAGAAAAAGTCAATATTGTTTTGTACCGTAGGCATATAAGTCTCTTTATAAAACTCAAGAATACCTTTGGTTGGTTCAAAAATCAAGTCATTGTAAATCTCATTAGTTGCAGGTGTATACGGAGCTAAATCATTCAATGTTTGAATCATATCCTCACGTTGTTGCTCTGTCAACTCTGTAAACGTAATACTCTCATCTTCTGCAATACTAATATACTCCAAACGATACAAGTCAGAAATATAAAATGGTGGAGTTTTAGACCTCAAAGAAGAATTACGAATCTCTTCTTCTTTATCGGGTAACTTCAAACTCTCTTGTACAGTAATTGCAACCTCTGTATCGGTTAAAGGATGGAAAGTTACATTCAGTGGAGTTGTTAATTCATTTGCCGAGTAAGTTGAAAGCAACTTCTCTAAAGTTAAAGCCGGAATTTGGAAGTAAATAGGCTCCTCACCCTCAAAATCCGTAACCTCTACTGCAGAAGTTGTTACACTTGTTTTAGCAACTACAATATCTGTAAGTGCTAGAAAAGATACCACTCCGCTAGGCTCTACCTTGACAACAATATTTTTGTCATTAGCACTGATTACTGAACGCTTTACAGTATCAATCAATAAACGACTTTCTTCAGCCAATGTATCAAATTCAATTTTTAAAAACACTCTGAAACACCTCCATTAAAGTTTAAAGTTATCCGCCCAAGAACCTGTAGAGTCATCAGAACCTGTAAAGTTAAAACCTTCAAATCCTGACGGTACAGTCGTAGGTGTTTCTGTCTGAGGTGTCTCAGTAAATGCTTCTGATGTTTTAGTAGGTTCTACTGTTTCCGTAACCTCTACTGGCACTTCTATATTAACACTTTCAACTACTTTTGTACTTGAACCATTAAGAGCAGATTCTAAAAAACTAGCTGCATCTGACGAAGGTGCTTGTTCTTCTTGTTTAGTCAAGGATACGGGTTCACTCATTGGAGTTTCCTTAGGTTTAACCTCTTTAACTTCCTCTTTAATCAAAGGAGATGTACCCTCTGCAATCTCAACCACAGATTCATTCTCCAATAACTGAGCAGAAACCTCTTTAGCTTCTTCTTTAACTGATTTACTATCTGTAACTTCAACGTCATAAGAAACAACAGAAACATCTTCTCCTGTGAGCTCTTTAATAGCATCATAATCTTTATTTTCTACTGCTTTAAAGAAAGCTTCAAGGCGGTCTGCCTCTTCCTCTTTCTTAGAAGTAACTTCTGATAACAAGGCTTTAAACGCATCAATAGACTCTTTCGTAAATTCAGTCTCACTTGCAAGCTCCATGTTTAAAGAATACCCTAGGGAGTTTAAAATCTCAACCTCATGTAAAATATTCTGAATACGAGCTTTTTTATACCCATTAATTTCAACTTCTCTCTTGTTGTGTTGAACTGCTTGTGCATTTAGTGACTCCAATCGAGCCAATGTTTCTTCTACTGACATAGTATGCCCTTTCTATTCTTTAATATATGTTAAATCTCTAAGTAACGCTTAATTAACTCTTTAATGTTGGGTTCTAAAACCATCAATTCCAACCTCTCCGACAAAGATACCCCTGCCCAGTTGAAATCTCTCAAACCCTCCAATGCTTCTGATAACTGAGCTTGTTTTCCCTCAGCTTTTACTTGTTCTGCTACTGAACCCTCAGTATCTTCCAAGAAAATCTCAGATGGTGGTTTTAACTCAAACACCTGTGGGTCAAAATGAACCTCTGGTATACCCGTGTGAGGATTTTTACGCATTTTAACGACTGCACACCATACAAAACTATAATCTTCTGTACGCTTAGGACGAGCCATACAACCTACATTCATAAATGCACACGTAGTTCCACCCTCTGTTTTAAACGATTTTAATTCACTAGGTTCGTGAATATGACCATTTAAAATTAAGTCAACTCCGTAAAAAGGCTCATGCATTACCAAATCAATAGCATCTGGGTTGTTCGTAAAATTAGTTAAACCAATTCTAAAGTCATTGTGCGTAATCGCAATATTTGTGACACCCTCAACAATATTCAATTTTTCAAACTCTTTACCATAAGGTACATAGTGAAAAACAATTCGCATTGGCTCTTGTGTATCCGGGTCAATTAAATCTGGTGACTCCAACATAACCCTACCTACGTGCTCATCAGATTCAGTCAAATGAGCTGGAGAGTCAAAATACCCTAAAGAAGATAAAAACAAGTAATCATTTCGCTCTTCTGAACCATGTAAATCATGATTTCCACGGTTAATAACCTTATGCCCTTTTATAGAGTCCAAAAACTTCATAGTACGACTTAACATAATACGGTCGCCTGAGAGCCAAGAAACCCCTGTGCGAACTCCAATAAAATCGCCCGTTTCATTATATAACTCTGGTTCGAGAAGTTGAACTCTCTCCAAAGTCTTATCCATACACCAATAACAGTTCTCTTGGTAATTTATGTGTTGACCTCTATACACATTCTCAATGTGACGGTCTCCAAAAGTAACTGAGGTGTTACCTATTACTTTTTTCAAAATATACACCTTTCAAAACGCTCTTATTTGCTTTCTATCACAGTTTAACTCTAATAGATAGAAATAGACCTAAGATATTTTAAAATTAAATCTAAGCTAATCTGGTACTTCTCAGCTATGCTCATGTGGACTAACTACTGTAGAACCAACTTTAAAAGGTTGTGTAATAGATAAATGACCACAATGAGAACATACACCAACTGGATACCCTTGTGCTTTTAGCTCTTCTAATAAGTGTTCGCTCTCTTTGAAACACTCTGCTTTAGCAGAAAGTTCCTCGGAGAGAGACTTATCTAAAGCAAATAATTCATCTAACTGACTATCTAAATACTGAACAGAAACTAAAGAGTCTGTAGTTGTAATAGGAGCTAAACCAAAACCACCTAAATCCTGTAAAGAAGTTAACTGTTTCTGTATAGAACCTAACACTTCCAATACTTTTAAAGAACCTACAGTAGGTGCATCTCCAAAATTCTTAACCGATAACAACTCTTCAATCAAAGTATTTACAGTTTGTAAACTAAATAGTTCTTTACTTGAGATAGTATCTACTTGTGGTAATGAAATTTGCGAACTGAGTTCTGCTAACTTAGACTGTATAGACTGCAACTGTTTCAAAGAAGTTACATCTACTTCCTCAATCTGAGTTGTACCTTGTAAACCTTGAATAGCTTTTAAATCATCTAAAACAGAATAAACACTCTCTGCAAGTTTTTCTGTACGCTCATAGTCTTTAGTCGCAGTTTCTAACTGAGTAACTACATTCTTAGTTAAATGTCTACGCTCTACAATATCCTGAGAGTAAACACGAATTCTACCCTCCACTACCTCTAACTGTTGAAAAGTCTCTTTGTTATCATCAGTCATACGCTTAATCGCTTGCTCTGCAGTCTCTAAATCCGCTGCTTGTGAAAGCATCTTATTAAGTGAAGCTGGCGATTGCTCTAAAACTGGTAACCCCTCAGAACCACGTAATAAGTTCAGATAACGACCACTAACCTCAGCTAAATTAAAGTACCTCTTTAGAAAACTAGGAGTCTCAGTGATTTTAACAAAACGACCGTCTACAAGAGTGTTATAAACCTCAGTACGCTTTCCGTCTTCTGATAAATAAACTCGATACCCATTCCTAAAAGTTGAACGGGGACCTAAACTAGTTCTAGTTAAGTAGTACTCAACTTCTAACCCATCTGACCAAAATGTAGTAATTTTAGACTCTAAAGAACCATGCTTAATTAAACCTTTAGCAAAACTCAACCCAATTCCTTTGGTGGTTAAATTATACTCTAAGGCTTTTAAAGCATTCGACTTACCCGTAGAGTTAAAGGCTTTAAGTAATAATACCCAATGAGAACCAAACTCAAAACGTTCTTTTTCATATTGAGCAAAGTTTTCAACTTCCCAAGCTAATAATTTAGCTTTTTGACCCCTAGCAATAATACCCTCTAAATAGGTACGATGCTCATCTGATTCAAATAAGGAGTTTTGTTTCAAACTACTCTTACTTTCACCCTTACTCTGTAATTCTGAAAATAATTCATCTACAATAGTTGTCACTAACGCACACATTCCTTTCTCTTTATCTTCACAAAATTCCTAGTAATTTATAGAAACTTAGTGAAAACAAAGAGATTTCTCTCTTTGTTAAAGGTCAAACCCAAAAGAGTCTGACCTCAGTTTGTTTTATAAGATACCCTTTATCTACCCTCAGTAGATAAGCTCAAAGACCAAGAGCTTTTATAGTTACTTATTCAGCAGTAGTTTCTGCTGAACCAAATTCTAGCCCCGCAGTTGGGTCTACTTCAACACCCGGAGGAAGTTGACTGAGACCACCACCTAAACGGTTAGTTGCAGAAGCAGTGATTTGAGAAGTTGAACCCTCTGCAGAGTTTGCTTTACGCAAGTTCTCAGCAGTTGTGTTGATGTTCTCAATTTCTTTTCTTACATGCTCAAGACTACCGTAAAGTTTATCTAACTTAGCGTTTACTTCCTCGTCAGACAACAATTCGCAGTTGCGAACAGTACTTACCAAGTAAAGAGCGTTGTAATGAGCTTGCGCCTCTTTATCCCATTGCTCTTGCAAACCAAGATGCTCAATAGTTTCATAAAGCTCCAAGAATGGAGGAATCTTAGGCATTACTTGAACATTCAAGGATGCACCAGACTTAGCATCCTCAGAAGTGAATGCTGAACCACCATTACCTTTTGCTTTTTCAAGAGCTTTCTCATCAATTTCATAGTTGAAGAGAACGAAGAAACCACCGAGTTCAGTGACACCCTCTTGTTTCATTTGCAACTCAAATGCTTTAGCCAATTTCTCTGAAAAGGCTTTTGTTGAAAGCTTATGCCACATCAACTCACCCTCAATAGTGTAAGAGAATTTACGGTCTTCAAACATTTGATTTCCATCGTTATCAACCAACGGTTTACCATTCATTTCATAACGAGGTACTTGCTTACTTACTACGGTTGGGTTACCATTTTCATCCAACAAAGGTTGTTTCTCAGGTGTTGTTGTGAACTTACCTTTAGCATCCTTCTCAGTAGTAATCTTAACAATAGGGAACCACATTTCTGAGTTCTGTGCAACTTGCAAGAACACATACTCCATAAAGTCTTTTGTGAAGTCTTTTTCTTCTTTATACTGAGGTTCGTTTTGAATCAACTCAGCCACAGAAGAATAACCTCTACGAGCCAACTCCAACTCAATTTTAGCACGACGCAAATCAAAAGCAGCAGAAATAAAGTCTTTCAAGTATTGGTTGTTACCTGATTGCCCCCACTCAGTGAAGATACGATTTTCTTCCTTAGCTTCTTCAAAGTAAGGCATAGTACCTGCCCAGTTGCTCTTACTGTCACCGTTGTTGAATTTCTTCATAGTGACACTACGCATTGGTACACGGAATGGAATCAAATCACCAGACTCATCAAGAGTTGGGATACCCATACGTGGGATGTAAACCAACAATTGTTGATTCGTATAACCCATTGCAGCACGGTTAAAGATTTTAATACCAAGTTTTTCACCAAGCTCAGTGAGTTGTGAGTACTTAGCACCAGCAGTATCTTTAGCCAAAACTTGAGTCATTTGTGCCAATTTTTCTTCTGAAATCTGTGTTGGATCGAATTTTACCATCTTATTTTACCTCAAAAATTTTTCTTTGTTTTAGTCTTAGAGTTTTCTTAGATTTTCTTAGATTTTTTCTTAGCTTTTTCTTAGAATTGTCATAGAATTTAAAGTGAATTTCACTTTCTTTTGTAATGATTGTCTTTCTTTTTATTTGTGTAATTAAATTTTTTGAAAGAAGAGTTAGACTCTTAGTTAAAAATCCAGACAAACAAAGTCTTTAAGGTATTTATAAAACAAACAGTGCGACTTCTCAGCCGTACATAAAAACCAACGAGAAACACATCACAATTGAAATTGTTCAAATGTGCTTTCATTGGTTGTGCCTATCATCTCGACAGTCAAATGTATATGATGCCCTATCAAGTAGGGCTTACGGTAAGAAGCCTTACCTAAGAGCTACAAACCTTTGACAGTTTGTAACCCAAACACAGAACAAAACACAAAGACTGAAGAACATAGAAAAAACTTCAATCAATGAATTTCAAAGGGAATAGCAAATAAAATACCATCCCCTAAGAGCTACAAACCTTTGACAGTTTGTAACCCAATAGAAAGGAATGACCAAAACCTCAACAAAAGGTTAGGCAAATGAAATCGTTCAGAGGTAAGGAACACACTCCAACCTTACCTCTAAGAGTTATGAGCCTTTTACAACTCATAACCCGAAATCGAAAATATTATGATATGGCATGTGAGGTAAACCTTCACATCTCTGTTCTGAGATAACTCAATCAATTATCTCATATAAGTGTGCAACCTTTTAAAATTACACACCTTTAAGTTGTCACTTTGGAATCAATACTATGTTTGGTTTATTTTAAAAAAGTGACAAGTAAACGCTAAAAACCTTTTACAGTCTTTAACGTGATTAAAAAAGAAAAGAAGTTATAATTATGTGAAATAATCATAATTATGCCAATCTAAGATTGGAATAAGTTATGAACCTTCTACAATTCATAACCTAATAAGGAGTCATCACCAAAAGGAATGTTGATGAAAAAGTTCGAGTTGCAATGAAATACAACTCTATGAGTGCCTAACCTTTTACAGTTAAACACCCAAACATTCTAGGTCAAAGTTAGATTCACGTCTAACTTCACTATATAGTTTACCATAAAGTAAGCTGAATGTCAACTGTTTTCTACGAATTTGACACTTTAATTTAAGGGAACTTGCTCCAATTTTAAATGAACTACAACATTACCTACATAACCTGTACGCTCAATATCACGTTGTAAACGATAAGAAATATAGTGTTCTGCAATGTGGAGATACCCCGCTGAGAGTAACTTCTCTTCTACCAAAGCTTGAACCATCGAAATAGTTACAAACTCTGCATTAGACTCTTCCAACTGTAAAGCAACCCCTTTTGCAATATGCGCTAGATTGTTTCTTAAATCATCCCCTACTACAAATACAGACTGTGCTGCTTTAATCAATGCAGCATAAATCTTATTTGCATTAAATTCTTCTGTTGAACCATTACGTTTGATAATTTTCATGTATTACCTACTTTCACTTATTTTTTAAGTCACGAATAAAGCGACCATCTACAAATTGGTCTACTGAACTAAAGTTAACCGAGTGAGGACTGTCCTCAGAGATATATTCGACCTCAATTGAATCCTTATCACTATTATATACAATGTCTGTAACCATAATCGCTACGGGCTCAAAATCAACTGTTAACCATTCAGAACCTATACCAATCCAATTTTTCCAATAATTTACTTTATCTTCCGTGGAAATTCCCATGTTTCATTCATCCTTAAACAAATTCATCCGTTCAAATCGACCATCTAAAAATTCATCTAGTGGGCGAATCCAATTAAATTGTGGAGAAACAGTTAGTTTATTGTAAGATACCGCAAGGGTTAACTCAGACTCAATTACTACAATATCTTTCACTGTATAAAGAGCATTGGTTTTAACGTGCTTCCAAATAGAACCTCTAGGAACCGAGTCTCTAGCGCTATCTAACTCTACTAAAACATCATCCAACTTGCGACTCATAAACTTAACCTCTCTACCACTGCACCTTTATTAGCTACCAAAGGCACCAAAACCTCATGTATCTGAGAACCAAATAAACTTAGGAAATTGTCTATATCCTTTACTTGAAAAGAAAGACCTTCTCCAAATTGATACCGTTTCTCTTCTACATACAAGAAAGTCGAATTAGTAGGTACTTGCCACTTCTTCTCTAGTAAAGCCTTTTGACCTACTTTATCATTATCCGGGACACAAATAACCTTATCAAACAAATTAAGAACTGCGCCTTTATAAGCATTCACATCAGAACCCATAGTCGCGATAGCCGGAACACCATAAGCATCCAAATGAAGTGCATCGAAAATACCTTCAACCACCACAATAGAACCACGGTAACGACTATCTCCATTAAATGATTTATCTAACGCTCTATCTAAGTTAAACCAATGACTTTCTTTAGAGAAGTCTTTATCTGCAATCGTATAGTATTTTGGAAACCCTTTTCGCCAACCTACTAAAGTTGCAATCGAACCATCTGCATTACGAATAGGAACAACCACTCGACCCTCTAAGGTAAATGCACCTTTATCAAGCCAACCAACCTCATCTAAAGCATTCATTAACTCAATATTGACCGAAGGACTTGTTGCAAACCCTAAGTAGTTCTCAACTAAATAAGACTTAATCTCATCATGGATGTACTTCCGCTGAGTAGTGACCTCAGATACCGTAGTTAAGTCTATCAAATTTTCTTTTACTAGTTCGTAGACTTCTTCTTTGGTTCTCAAATTTTAATTTATCCCTTTCTATTTAATTTCTCTTATTATAGCACAAAAACGCAAAGAAAACAAGTCCAAAACTTGTTTTCAGTTATTAAACAGAGTATAAAGATCGATTAGAAAGAACTAAAGGAGTTTCACCGGTAAAACTATCTCTATAAGTATCTGTGAACATAGATAAAACATAATCTAATAAGTTAGAATCCATAGAAACAGACTTTGCAAATAAAATCCATTCCTCTAACTCATCATCATATTCTAAAGTTTCAAATATTTCAGTTAAAGCAGAATCATCATGGAAGAAATAGCAAGCATCAACAATAGCTTGATATTTACAAACATAACGTCTATCACCTATCTCAATAATCTCTAAATCGTTACCTGTTGAAATTAAACTAATATAACTACCGTCAATTAAATAAGATAGTGGAGAGTTTGGAACATGATATTCTAAATAAAAGTCTGTACTTGCACACAACCCATATTCTGCACAAGCACTAATTCCAGTAAGAATTCCACCATCAAGCTCAAAGAACAATGGATACATCAACACCAAACCCCCTTTTTAAATAATGCACTGTTCGGTATATTCGAACTAAACAAACCTAACAACAAACTTTGTACCCACAAAAGACACTCTTCATTCGCTAGACCTTGAACTGCTAAAGAGGGTTTAAATCTGTTTAAGGATTGGATACCCTTAGTTATAGCTACCTCAGAATACCAATCCTTATTTAAGTTGAATTGTAAATTGTAAGTTTTCATTAAATCTAAAATATGAGATTTGGAAATACCCTCTGTATAGAAATAAACTAACAAACTACAAACATCAATTTTATCTTTAGGTCTTCGATCTACAAGAGCATTTGATAATCTCAATTTATTAATAAAAGATAATTCTAACGGTGTTATGTCAAAGTGTCTTATACCTTCAGATTCAGCGAAATCAATCTTCAGACGACTAGATACCCCGAACTCTTCTGTTGTTACTTTGAATGAGTATGTAGCTGAATTAGAGCGTAATTTTAAATCAAAAAATTCTACACTAGCGGTACCTCCAAATGTATATTTTATAATTCTCTCATACTTCTGTTGAAACTCAGTATAGTTCAAATCTCCAACTTTAGCAAATAACTCTATATCTAAATCAGAAGTTTCACGTGAACTGGAACTGAGGGTGTAAATACCATTAAAATACCGTGAATAAATAGCATATGCACCACTAATAGTTAATTTATCTGCTAAATCACCTATATCACATAAAACTCGATAAGCTAAATAAAGAAGTTTATCATGGTAATCTTTCTTATTAAATGCAAATAACATAATAGAACCCCAATCTCTGTAATAATTCTTATTCTAAGATTAACACACAACAGTAGAAAAATCAACCCTTGTGAGGGTTGACCGTTCCACTTAAGTTTATTTCTTCAACTGTTTCAATGTTTCAAATAACAAGGTAATATCTGGCGCTAAAATAGTTTGAAGAGAATTGAGAGCAATATCAAAGAAAACAATAACTAAGACAATCGGCACTAGTTTCTTTAACCAATGCTTACGAATAGTGTTCACTTCTTCCTCAGACGAGTATTCTAAATCCGAATGAAACTTAATACCTAAGTAAATCATAACACATAATAAACCTAAAAGTATAAAATTTAGATAATTATCCCACAAATCGAATAAGTTATACCATTGCCATTGGGAACGCAATTGTGGGTAGTTTCCCACAAATTGTTGTACTAAGTCTGTACTCACATTTAGCGATTTCGCCAATTCATCAAATAATTTGTCCATTCTTTCATCTCCTAATTAAAAACATCTATCTAATCAAAAATTGTCTCTGCTTTCTCTTGTTCAAAAGTCAAACGCAAAACACCCTTTATAGTCTCAAATTCTTGAACGTTACCTCTTAAAAACCCTAAACGATTTCGATACCCTTTGAGTTTTCTATATTCAACCTTAGTTAAATAACTATCTAAATTCTTTAAATCTATCACTTCACTCACTATAACGTAAGCTGAACTTTGTTTCGCACTTTGCTTATGAGTGACCTTACAGACTAAATCCCCAGAACTATATCTCTTAAGTTCTTCAAACAAGGATTTAGTCAACACAGTATTAGGCGTTAAGGTAACACAATTATGTGACTTAGTTACCCACGTTAACGAAAAAGCATCAGAAAAATCAAGTTTTCGATTATAAACCGACACCCACTCTTTTTCATAAACAAAATCTTGTTCAGTAAAAGTCTCTAAAATAAAGTGAGTTAGTACAAAAACAATAACTGAAATAAGTAGTGAAAGTGTGAAAAGTTTCTCATCACTTACTACTGAATCTAGTAAAATAGCAGCGCAAAAACACGCAATTACACCTAAAACACTCGATATAATACCTCGGTAAGAACTATTCAATAACCAATCAAACATATTTAACTTCCTTTCTCTAAACAACTAAGAACAACTCTCAATCTTAATTGTATAATCAGTATTGACTAAAGTAATCTTACAAGCACCTTTAGAACCTTTAAAATCTATAATAGCAAACCTATAATCAAGATAGTCCAAAACTTGTTGAACTGTGGACTCCTTATCTAACTCAAAATCCTCAAATATAGGAGAACCACTGTCACAAAAAGATACCGAATATAAACTACCCTCATGCAATTTTGTCTGCAACTTTGACTCAATATTACTTGAACCATAGACCGTTAAACGGTCAATTCCTTCAGAATACATAATAATTTAAACCTCATTTTCTATTTTCTTTATTATATCAAAAATAAATATATTTGTCAAATATAAAAAGTAAGACCTTTAAAGTCTTGATCAATTTAAGGATACCGAGAGTTACTTCTCTAAAAAGTTACTTAAATCATCACTTGTTATAGCACCTTCTCCATTGTCAAAAGTCAAACGCAGTTCACCATCATATTCTGATTTTTCATGGGAACCTACAAAATTAAATAGTCTGTTGTACGTATAATCAATTTTACGATATTCAACTTTAATAACTTTTGCAGCGCTACCTGTTTCGCCTACTAGCTCAGTTAGTTTAACTTTCCGAGTTATACTAGCGTTATCTTTCTTCAAAGTTAAGTAGTGAGTGTAGTTTAAAACTTTTGAATTATCGCCACTATTGTAAATCTGAGTTTTAGTAAGAGGTTCGTTCAAAGGAATTTTATACTCAAAATCGTCATCAAAAGCTAGAGTCAAATCAATATCTTTATCATTTTGATAGATTTGTTTCCAATCAGTTGCATAAACTGTCTCAACTTTAAGGTTTCCAACCAGTATAGTGGTAAAACAAATCAAAAAAAGCAAAGATACCAATATAGGTACACTTAAACCAACGAAGTTTCTGCATACCTGACTCACAGTCACTTAACAACATTAAACACGCAGAACCTAAGCAAACTATAAAAGTAGTTCCTAGAAACCAATTAGAAATAAACCAACCCATTTTAAATCACCTACTTCTAATTATGGTTGCACAATTGTACTGCCTGCACCGTTGACTGTAACCCAACCATGCTTTTCCCTAGCCTCTGCCTCTTTCATACGAATAAGGTTGTCCGTAATAGAGTCTGATTTTACCTTGTTTGCCTTAGCTTCCCCCTCAGCACGAATGATAGCAGTATCCGCCTCAGCTTGAGCTTGGACTTTCTTAGTCTCAGCTTCCACCTCAGCCTTAGCTTTCTCTTGTTTAGCAGTATCAATCTCTTTCTGCTTAACACTTTCGTTCTTGATAGCTGCTTCAATCTCATCACCGGCATCTTGGTCGGTAATTGTGAACGAGACAAATTCCAAGTCGTAAGACTCAAACTTGTCTTTTAGAGCTTTGTCAATCATTTCATATACTTCGGTACGCTTGTCTCCGAGAATATCATAGATGTCGTAATTACCCGTCACGGACTCAATCGCCCGTTGAACTGCGGGTGAAACCACACTATTGTTAACATTCTCCAAATTAGTATAATTGGAGAATACAGTCATGGCTTTTTCCTTGTTCACACGGTACTTCACGTCAATATTGGTATTGAGCCATTGACCATCCTTGGTCTGAGTTGTAATCTTCTCCATAGTCTTCGTTTGTACCGAAGTGGGAAGAGTGTAAACCTGATCAATAAAAGGCAGTTTTAAATGATACCCCGTTTGAAGTGTGGTGTCTTGGACACCACCAAAGGCACTTACCTTAACCCAACAGTATTTGCCGGAATTCGTTTAACTGCAGTTAAGCGAAAAAGTCCAAGTAGGACAAGTCCTGTAATAATAGCAATTCCAATTTTAATAGGTTTTGTTAAATTCATAAAATGTTTCCTTTTCTATTTTGTAATTAGCAAATCTGAGCCGTTTGTGAACTGTTTAGACAAAGCTAAAAGTTCATCTTCTGGGATATAAGTGATACCCTTACGTTTTATATAAGACCAAGTGCGATTGTACATTTCATCAGGTACAGACAACCAACCATAGTCATTTCGGAAGAACATCTTCAATATTTGGTCTTGAACCATAAAAATAGTTTGATCTCCGTTTTTAAAATTGATACGGAAGGGTTTTAATTCTTCAATCATGTTTTAGTCCTCAAAATCTATTAGAATAATCGTATCTTCTGATAAGTCTTCTTCACAAACTAGAGCTAACATATCATCTAAGTCTAACTGTTCATTGGATTTCTCATAAAAGCGACTAAAACAAGATTCTACAAAAGTTCTTACTTGTCCAAAGGTGGTAACTCGATTAAAATCTTTGCGCACAATATCATTAAAAATATCCATAACTTCTCTGTATTGAGGACTGAATGTTAACCAAAAGTATTCATTCTCTACCTCATTCAATACGTTATCTAACAATTTCAAACTATCTAAGCCGTTTTGCAAATCAGATAATTTAACATTGGTTAAATGTAAATGAATTAAATCATGTAATCTCCAAGCCATATTTAATTTCCTTTCAAATCTTCTACATAATAAGTCGCAAGCTCCTCCATATAACGCTTTGTCCAACGCTTGATTTTTGCAAGTTGGTTGTTGCCCAGCATACAAATCTCGCACAATGGAAGCAACGAGCTTTTACGTTCCCAAAACATAGTAGCATCGCGCCAAATATACCCCTCACAAACAGTCGCACCACCACATGAGTTTTCTTCAATTTCAACATTTAGTGAACTTGTTGAATTAGAATAAATAAATACTTCTAACTTTAAGTCTCTATCTTTCAACTTCTTATTTAGTAAAGACTTTAACTCAATAGCACAGTATTCTAAGTTTTTAGGGTCGATTTTTACTAGTTGTTCTTTTGTCATAATAAGTCTCTCCTACTTTGGTAAATATTGCCAAGAAAATCTTTCGCAATCGAGGATACCCTCAAAGTAGTTACCGTGTCTAACACTAAGCATGACTTGAGAAACTAAATAAGAACCATCAGATAATTTCACAAGAACTGGTTTGTATAAGCTAGGTAAGTCTCCAACCAAAGGGAAGGTAAACTCCTTTTGTCTTTGCTTTGCAATCCAAGACTCATCTTGCATTTCTTTCTCAAAAATCGAGCGTCTATCCCAAACAGAATGCCACTCATTACGAGAATTAACCTCTGCACCTTCTGAAACCTCAAAGAGAACCATAATGGAACTAGCTTGCAAAATGTAGTTATTATCGTAATTATCTAGTGACGAAGTGTGTTGATATTGCACATCTTTGATAACAACATGAGGATTCTCAGCTACCCAAGCGTTAAATTGGTCTGCTGCTTTGCAAAAATCTGAAGGGGCACCATCTGTATCACTTAGAAAAATCTTTGTTTGTAACATAAGTTATCTCCTACAGTTTATTCATTCGTTTCGTAGAGCAAACAAATAGCTTCGTGGAAGTCCGAACCGGATACCCCACTGTCAGCAAAACCTGAAACATTGGCTTGATAGCGCATGTCTAAAACTCGCACATTTGGGTTTTCTCTTAACCATTCGTTTGCTTTATCGTCAGCACTCACCCAATTTTCTCGGAAACCAGAGTCAGTTGTAAAAATTTTAATTTGTTGCATCTTTCAAATCCTTCTCTTTAACCCACTTACCATCTACGACTCTACCTTTACGGTCTTTAATCTCACTCCAAGCGTGTTCGACACACTTAGTTAAATCCCAACCGTAATGCTTCGCAATATGTTTTAAATCTGCAACAACATCTCGTAAAACCCAAATACCACTTGCGCCTGACCAAATTAAATTAGTCGAAATAGCGATTTGATCTAGGTGGAAACCTAAATAGTTAAATTCACCCTTGTCAATCCACCAATATTCTTCAAAGAAATTACGCTCACCCTTTGAAAACTGCTGCACATAAATAATCAAAGTGACTACAATATCTCCTAAAGAGTCTTTTAATAGCTCTAAATCCCCACGATAATAAGCTCCGAAAAGTTCTCCGAACTCTTCCATAATTTTATAGCGTTGAGTTTCATAAGGTAATTTATCGATACCCCTAACCTTTGACCAGTTTTCAATCTTCTCAATTAAGAGAGGTACTTCTTCTAATTCATTTCTTCTATTCACTTAACAAACCCTCCAAATCAATGTCAAAACCTTGTTTTAACAAGGTAAACAATAAGTTTGTTCGAGTTGTGGGAGTTAAATCTTGTAGATAGTTCGCTAACCATAAGTCTCGGTCTACCCCAAACTCTGTTATAGAAACCTTGTAAGTTATTACACTAGACAAAGCACCTAAAGGAACTTTATAAGGTAAACCGAAGGCTAAACCATTACCTACGTCCAGCTTTAAAGACTCACGATGAGGATCATAATAAAATGATGCATCCTTAGTCTTAAAGAGCCACCCTTCATTGTGTTTAGTGTTTTCTAAAGAGCAGTCTGCTAAGTTTTCTCTCTTGCTATAAAAAACTACTTCTTTTGGTAGTTTAAAGTAGTCGTTGCTACGAATCAAAAGGTTTACTTCTTCTGGTGATAAATTGTTGAACATTCTTTTTCCTTCTCTTTCTACTTCCTTAGTTTAACCACCATAAAGGTATTCGATAATATCCTCTACTGTATCAAACTCAATTTCAGCATCTGGGCGCTTTGCTTGGATACCCTTAAAGTCAGTTTCATGACCTACAGAGTAGTACCAAATAATATTTGATTTCAAATAAACTCTGTAAATTTCTTTCACATTATTGGCTTTTAAGCGCTCAAAGTACAACAACCACTTACCTTTACCTGCAATCCGTTCGAAGTCACTATCCATAACCATAGTGAGTTCATCCACTAACTCGTCCATTCGGTTTAACATGATTTATCCTCCAGTTTGCTCCGAATTTGCAATCAAATCAGCATTTTCATAAATGTTCCCTACAATCGTGAAATCGTTCGACAATCGTAGAAAATCACTTAAGACTCTCACGTTATCCTCATAAATCGAAGACCATAAAGCTGAGTCTTCCAACAACCCATATTTGCTTTTAGTTAGCAAAAACTCAAAACCGTCAAATTCCAAAGCAAAGTAATTATCAAGCTGAGTTTCACCATAAGCTTCATCTGAGTTTTCACAAAATGAACCGTCAGAGAAATAAACGGTATCGGCTACTTTAATAATACTCCCTGCAAACAAAGGTTGACCCTTAGAGTCTACAAATGGAGTTTGTGGTAAGAGGATACCCTCAGATATTGGGATAAACCGTTTGAAGTCATCTTCCGTTACTGGGTAAATCTCTTGTTGGATATAATCAATTCCAGCTACTTGGAACATCTGCTTTGTTTTGGTGTCCCAAACTTTGTAACCTAATTTAGTTGAGTCCATATTCTTGTAACAACTCCTTATTTTGATAAATATTTCCTACAACTTTTACGTCAAGTCGATTGTTACCTAGTAACAAGTCTTCTAAATTGACTTCATAGCGATTTGTAATATTTAAACCTAACTCAGAAAGCTCTACTACACCTAATGACATAAAGATGTATTCGGACTCAGAGTTGTAATCCTCAAACTGAACAATGTCACCCTCATAAATTTCAACTTTCTCTTCTGAGTTATCGAAAACATGAAAATATTGCATAACGTTATTAGGAGACAAAGTTTTCGCAATAGGTAATCTATCTCCATTTAAGGGAGAAAAAATCTCATAGATTGCGCCATTAAAGTGCTTGGTTAAACAATGGTCTGGGACCATGAGACAAAGCTCTGGGTCCCAAGCTCTCATTTTTGGTATTGTCAATTTTACTACACCTCCCCTAAAAGTTCTTGTAAACTATAAACAATGTTATCATTCGCCATTTTCTTAATAGCAGTTGGAAATAAATGCTTCAGCTCACCACGTACTAAATTGTCTTCGCAGACCAATTCCAATGGAAGGATACCCCAAGAAAGTTTAGACTTAACTGACATCAATAATCGTAATGTAGAATCGTAGTATACATAGTTATTTTGCTTTTCTACCATCTCTTTTGCGTATCGTAAATGGTCTAATGCCATCTCAAAATCATTCTGTTGATGTTTGGTTAACTTAACCTCACCTACAACCTTCTTAATCAACTCAAGCGTTAAATCATCTAAAGTAAACTGAATGACCTCAACAGATGAGCTAGTCAAGTCAATACCCTCAAAAATAACTTGTTTCAAAGAAACCGCACTTGTAGACTTAGAATCTTCAGTTGGTAAGTACAAAAGAGTGTGACCCAAATACTTATATCTACCCCAATTTAACTCAACACTGTGTGTACGACCAAATTTCTCAAGATAGTGATTAACAAACTCCTGCAAAGTCAAACTATTTGCTCCTTCAAGAGCATGTCCAATCAAATCTTTGAAAATTTCAGTGGAGATACCAAAACCTTTGTCTCTATCATCTCCGTAGGAGTGGTAAGCGCCTATCTCTTGAGGTTTGATTGTCATCTTTAAGTCAACATCTTTTCCATCAACCAAAGTTGAAATATCAATCGTAATCTCACAAACATTCGTGCGATTATCTGCCCAAGTTCCTTGAAACTCTCTTACTTCATGAACTTCATCAGTGATATTTTCAATCGTAAAGTCTTTAAATGTTACAACAGACATAAGTTTTCCTCTATCTTTCTGTGCTTAATTAAGTTTATGGACACGCAACCCACGTTGGGTATTCTAAGTCGTACCCTACATCATTCGGAGAAAAGAGTACATCTTCAATATACGATTTAGAATCTTTATCATAGTGCATGAGTGTTAAAGTCATAGAATGTTTAAAGGCAATACGGATGACTGCAGTTAAAGCTGGGGTCAAACCTGTTACATAAATAATTAAATCATCACCATCTGTAATCCCTAGTTCATTGAACTTATCTACAACTTTATTTCTCAACGCTTTAGGGTCGATAGGGAAGCTAATATCACCATCAGCGAAGATGTAGGTTGTTACATCTTTTATTTCATGTCTATTATCACATAGACCTAATTTATAAGTTTTAACCATAGTTGTTTTCTCCTGTTTATCTTTTATTTTAATTATATCTTATTATAACACAATTAAAAGAATAAGTCAAGCACTAAATGACTTGACCTACTCCTATGACTAGTAATAACAATAAAAATGATAGCAAAAGTAAGACTATTAGACCATTGAAAAACCACTGTACAATTTTCTTCTTTTCTGCTTTAGTTGGTGAATGTTTAAATAACTTCCAACAAATACGAGACCAACTTACAAAAAGTAAAATCAACAAACCGATAAATATGTAAGGATGCTGATCTAAGAAACTTAAAAAGTTATGCACATAATTTTGGAGGGTTTTCCACAAGTGTGTATAAGTCATGAGTAAAATCTTTCTAAATCAGAATCAGAGAGCAAACATAACTGAAAACTATCTAAAGTATCCAATAAACTGGTATTTACTTCAAGATCGAACCACTCACCTTGAATGTTCACTTTATAGGCATAAGAACTGTAAGACCTGTATCTTTTATTCAACAAATAAATTAAACGAAGAAACAACAAACCGTAATGTTGGTCTAACCATACCCAAAATGATCGTGAAATTAACCTATGTTTAGAGTCTTGTGTAGTTCCCCAAAACCTCATTTCCTTATTTGTGATAGAAACCTCAATCGCCAAAGTACAAGTATCTTCAAATTCATAAACAAACCTAAGCTCATCACCTAACTTGTGGTTACTATCAAAATGTTGGATACCGAGGAAGGCTAAAACCTCTTCGAGCGACCCATCTTTCAATAAATAATTAAGGTCTTTCTCTAAGCTTTGCAGTGTTTTTAATGTCATACTTACCATTTCTCAGTTACTCTCCTTCTCAAACCACCCACCAAGAGCCATTTGTATGTTCAACCAAACCTTATGTGGGAGTTCTTCCTCACTCATATTTGCAGAATAAGTACCGTTTTCAAAAGTTGAAATCAAGTCAGTCAATTCTCGATACCGAGTCTTATCTGCCATAAAGAGTCTTTGAGCTTTTAAGAACTCTATTACTTTCTTGTCTTTTTCACTTATCATTTTAAAACCTCATAAAACCCTCTCTATCGAATTTTATTTCTGAAAGATATAAATTATCGACCGAGCATTTAAAATTAAATCTGGGGCAATCTGGTGCCTCTGAGAGCCTATTATGACCATCTCATCAACTTACAAAAAAGAGCAGATATGCATCTGCTTTCTTTTTCATCCAAACTGCGATTTTGGAAATGGAGACCTAAGGACTCGAACCTCAGAAGTAGACCGAACTGAAATGGGAGCAACAGTTCCACTAGTCTCCACCTTCTTTCTTACGAAAGAGGCATATATGAAACATCACAAATTACACGTAAGAAACATCATAACTTAAAGACTTGCAATAGTCATCTAAGAACCTTTCTTTATGTAAAATTGTTTTCACACGAACAAACCAAATTCGTGCTATATATTTAACACCTTTGAGAGTGATAAATATTTTAAATAATCAAACCAACAATGAAAATAAAAAGAGAGTACTATTTCCTTTGGAACCCTATTATTTAAGAGAGTACCAAAGCACTAGAATAATTAAAAGAATAATTAAAGAACCTTTGGAACCATATTTTTAAGAGGGTGCCAAAACTTGATTAGACTGTCTAAATTCTCGTTCTGACCTTTGGAACAATGTTATTTAAGAAAGTACCAAAAATTTTCGGCAATATCTCAGAAGAAAACATGACCTTTGGAACCACGTTATTTAAGAAATTACCAAAACCTCACATATTTAGGTTTAACGGAACCTATCTATGTAACAAAGCTGCAACGTGAATGTTATTGTCCACTCATAAGTTACTACTGGATACCCTCAAAGAAACTACCACTTACGTACATTGCTTTTTGAGCCGAGAATAGACACCTAGTTGCTCAGAAGCCAATCAAACCTTTGTTTGAATTAACGACCTCCTAACGAAGTCTCCAAATGAACTCCGAAACCTTTTAATGTCTTATTTAGGACAATAATTTCCAAGTAACAAATTTAGTTCTTCTGAAAAATACAAACCATTTTTGTATCAAAAGGGACTGAGTCTAACTTAAAGTATTTCTGTAAATAAGTTAGATAACTCTGATCTCTATACCTATAAATACCTTGCAACTGTAAACAAGCTTTCCAAGGAGACAAAATCCACTTCATGAGTGCACTTGTAACGTTGTATTGTTCCTTTGACTCTATTTCTACCCTTTCGGTTAACCTAACACTTGAGGATTTAGGGTGGTTAGATACCCTTTGTATATTTAACGGTCTCGAAGGGAATCGAACCCTCGATCTCTGCCGTGACAAGGCAGCGCGTTAACCACTACGCTACGAAACCAAAAGTATCAGTTAAGAGGTTCGATATCACTATCAATCTCCTCAACTAAATTCAATTTAGAAGTATCTATACCTCTTGATTCTAAAGCACTTAATAAATCATCTAATAATAATTCAAACATAGAAATAAACCTCTAAACTAATGTAATAGGACGGTCTTGAACCGACTCCCCTAGAAGTAACGTTACCTCTCCTTACCGCATCACCCTACAAATGCTTCTATTACTCAACAAAATTAAGTATTACAAACCACCAAGAACTAAACATTCTTCCAAAGGTCTGAGAACAAGCTTGCGAAATTTAAGGTAACTTGGATACCCCAATTTACCTTCATAAGTTATCAACTGCTTTGAAAAGTAGAACTCGATACCATTATAATAAACATTACCAAGAAGTTCTCCCATATGTCGATTACGTACCATAACTGCTTTAGTACCTGCTATAAAATATAAATCTCTAGCTCGGTCTCTGTGTTGAATAATCAAACGTCTGAGACTCACTGGTAATGGTTTTCTAACCCTTTTCATTCTACTTCTCCTTTCTCTTTGATAAATGATACAACTATGATGGGAATCGAACCCACTACTGCACTGCAGTACAGTAACCCCAAGTCATAGCCACGTGTATTTTTAATTCTGGTAACTAACTAGACCTTCGTCCAAGGCTTGCAATACACAAAACACCGTAAACCCACTAATAGTGTTATACCTCTGTACGAAAGGTAAACCTATTAGCGCAACTTCTAAATGTTGTACACTATTTAGGGGCTGGCTGTCGCCCTTGTCGTTGCCGACAATACACCGTATGGGAATCGAACCCATGTTACTGCCGTGAAAAGGCAATGTCTTAACCCCTTGACCAACGGTGCATGTTTGAGGATACCCTTATCTCAGTTAAGTAACCTCTTTTAAACCTTTGTTGCTTATACTACTAGAATAACGGTCTAGGAAGGACTTGAACCCACACCTCTGTTCTGAGAAACAACGTACTATTTTCAACAATGACTTGAGGAGGAATCGAACCTCCGCTCTAAATGCTCATCCATCATCAGCAATCAAGTCTTAATGGGGGATAAGCCTCTGCTTTTCCGCAGACAGATTCGGCTACATCGAGCGACCGTGTTCTTTTGGTTCGGGCGATCCTCACTTCCCGTGTAGACAAATATGTGCAGATGTCTGTAGTCGTTACTGCTCAGTTAAATCTATCTACTACAAAAACTTAACTTCTATGTTTTATATTATAACACACTTAATGATTTTTGTCAACAAGTTTTCTTGAAAAGTTTAGTTTTTACTAGAAAAAAGTTAAAACTTAGGAAAAATTAGAGAGATTTTCGATACCCTTGCAATAGTTTGATTTCTCTTTCATATTCACGTTGAAGGTGTAGTCGTTCAAACTTCGTTTCTTCAGTCATAGGGATTTCAGAAAGCATTGAGGCGTAATTCTGAGTAAACAACTCATAAGTATCATTGAAGTCTACAACAACAAACCAAAGAAACTTATTCCCATTAGATGTTGTTTTTGTAGTTAAAGTTAGTTGAATCCCACAGTTCAGAACCTCGTTTAATGGGTTTGAAGCAAGTTGCTCAAAAGTGAATCCCATACGTTCATTTTCATTGCTCTGAGTAATCTTATACTCACCAGACACAGAATTAAATAAGGAAGTGTCTAGTAACGAAAGCATATCAGTCTTAGATTGATACCCGTACTTCTCAAATATCTTTAATAACCTAGTGTAGCTCTTGGGAAGTGAAAAGTAACGAATAGTTTCACTGTATATAAGAGTAGAACCCTCACTCATTCTTAGTAACTTCATAGCAAAACTCCTTAAAAATCTCTATTTAATATAGTATATCATGCAATTCTAAGAATTACAATCATAAAAAAAAAATAAGTAAACCAACTAAGATTTACTTACACTACTTCACTTGAAGGTTCATATTCCTTTAAAAGTTCATCTAAATCATAGTTTGGAATAGCCAACTGCTCAGACTTATTTCTTAAGATAATCTTCCCATCTTCGAAAATGAACTCCACCTCACTACCTTCAGCTAAATTTAAGTTATCTAAAACCGTGGTAGGTAGAAGGATACCCTTGCTATTTCCCCACTTAGTCACCTTTTTAGTTCCTAAACTGCAACGATAATGTTCTTTAACCATCTAAGAATCACCCCACCTAATCATCAATTAAATCTAAGTATAAAGAGCTAAGAAGATTTTCCAAACTTTCATCTGCTGCTTTATTGCAATCAACACGTAAATACTCATCATCTGGGAAAATATCTAACCAATCTAAACTTGTGGGGTAAAAACCTGTTTCTTCATATATCTGTGCAGAAACTTCGTCTAAAATTTCCGCTAGTTTGTCTACATCAGTAGGTTTAAAATCACCTAAACCACAAATTGCACCGTTATCTTCCCAATAATAAGGATTGATACAAATATGGACACTACAAGGATATTCATTTAAAGCTTCTTTTGCTAAAGTTTTAGTTATAAAAGACATTTCAATTTCCTTATCTTTCATTAGTTTATGGAGCCGGTGGGAGTCGAACCCACGTCCAAACGACCTTTCCAGTTAACCTTACTGCGCACTGCTACGTTTTAACATTCGACTTTTAGGAAACGTACAAAGATAAAAGTTATATCTCTCTTTAACAAACTAAGTTGAGAAACCTTAGTTGCGAGTACCGAGGTTTATAGCAACTAAAGATACCGGTACTTATCTTAGTCGCTCGTCTATTCGACTTTTTACTTGTGTTCGTATCAACCACCGAAGCCAAAGGCTTAGGCAGCTACACGAACTGGTGCATTGTTATTTGCAGTTATATTTAATTTAGTGATTACGTCACTACTCGGTGCGAGGTTAAAAAGTCCAATCGCCTGTCGAAACCAAGCGACCCCGTAATATTAAAGTTTAGTAGTGTCTAATTCGTAATAAGAAATATCATCACCACGTTCATCTTCACCCTTAACATATTTAAAAGTTTCTGAATCCGGAGTATTACCTTTATCTACCTCAGAATCATTCTCATATAAGTTAATAATTGGCATACAGCCATAAAAAGAAACTGACTTAGTTGCTTTAGCAAGTTCTCTTAGAAAAGCATATTGCTCATCCGTACAGACTAACTCTAGCTCAGTTTCTGCATCACAACCTTTTATTTCTACACGAATATTCACTACATAACCTCCTCATTAAGATAACTCTATTATATCAGAAAAATAATTAAATGTCAATAGTTAATTCATTTAGTTATTGATTTATAAGTAATTTAGAAAATAGAACTAAATTAAACAAACATGCAAACCACAGAAAACTCAAAGAAACCTCAAAAACAAAAAGCAAGTAATTCACATAGAATACTTGCTTTCTAGCACTAATTAAACATTAGCTTTTGTATTTTTAGCTTTCTTGTCGTCTTTCTTATCAGATGATTTAGTAGACTTACTTTCCGTAGTCTCTTCCTTAGTCTCATCTGTTAGGGAATCACTCTTCTTTGTTGGTTTATCATAAGAAATAGAACTATACCCCTCAGAGCGATCCAGTAATTCGGTTGTTAAAGTCTTATAATCGTCTTTAGAAATCAACCAATTACCATCCTTATCCTTGGTAAGAGTAATTTCTGTGTCATACTCGTTAGTGGTGTAAGGAGTTTTCACTAAGTTGGAATCGACATTAGAGTAAATGTTAAAGTCATTACGGTATAGGTGACGGAAAATCCAATAAGATAGGATAGTTTGGTATTTCTTAACGTCAGCATCTGTATTACCAGCTGTGTTGTATTTACCTAGGTTGTCGATACCCCCAATGAGTTCGGTTAGAACTGTTCTTACTGCAGAAGCTAGACCAAGTGAATGTAACTTTTTAGAAGTGAAAGTTACTGTTGCAGAATTGCCTGAGTCATCGAGTTTTACATCCTTGATTTCGTAATTCTCAATCTTCTTAAACAAACCTCTACGAGTCTTTAGGAAACCTGATACAGTTTCTTCTGGAGTCTCAACTTGAAACTCTTTCACCCATTGAACAGAGTAAGAAGTAGCTGGGGTTAAACCATCTTCTTTAATCTTTTCACTTGTCTGTACTGCAATAACCGCATCAGTCCACTTATCATAAGACTCACCATAAATCTTTTTAAATTTAGTGTCGTCTTGCGTTAAGATAGAGTTCAACAGAATTGTTGCATCCTTGGTAACCTTCTCTTTTACCGCATCTGCTTCACTAGTAGTCTCTACTTGTTCAGTTGTTTCAGATGAACTCTTTGACTGGTTAGGTAACAAAGAACATGCACCTAAAACTACGGTAGATAAAGCTAGAACAGATAGTAACTTAATTTTATTCATATTTGAAATCCTTAATATAAAAGTATTTAAGTCTAAAGACTTAATAGTAAATACAGTATACCAAAAGCTTAAGTATAAAGCAACCAATTTTATAAAAGTTACTAATATTTTTTATAAAAAGTGCTTAAATAAACTGATGCACTACGCAATGGTGCGAGTAGACAAAAATGAAAGTAACTCATCAGTAGTTTGAAGTTTCATCATCTGTTTAAACTCTTTATCATCTGCAACTACTGCTTCAACTTCTAAATATCTAACTGGATCATAAAAACCTATGGTTAAACAATTTCCCTCATCAACTTTAATTTGAGTGGAAACACCATATTCATAACCAATATCTCCTAGTATATGTTCTAAGTGATGTTGTAATTCAGCTAAACTAGACTCAAGTTCATTGTGCAATTTCATCATTTTGTTGTAAGTTAACATTCTATCGATTCCCTTTCTTTAGGTTTAAAACTAAAAAAGTTTACCAGCAAGAGGTTATACCGGTAAACGGGGACATTATGTAATTTATATAGCGGTTCATAGCCTTGAAGTACTCAGCTCTAGAAAATAAATACCTCAACAACATTTTTGACCTCTGTCCACTCATACCGCTATGAAACTTTAAGGAGAATGAGGGGTTCGAACCCTCGCGCCGCGAACGACCTAACACGTTAGCAATGTGTCCTCTTCACCAACTTGAGTAATTCTCCTAAAGTTGTTTAAGTAAGTGAGTGATGAACAAAATTTTTATTAAATTCTTACTTAAACAATCAGTCTCGTTTTATTCGTAATTCGGATACCGAGAAACCAATTCCACAGTATTTATGTGAAATATACGACTACCTCACAAACTGCCTTAGAACCTAGTCCAAAGACTTCAACTAGTATAGTTCTAAGTTATAAGGTACCTACCTTTTACAGTAGATACCCTGTGGTTTATTTTCCAAAGTCAACCAAACTTCTGCACTTCATGTCGCGAACTTTGAGTGCAACGGAGGTTCTTTATATCCTTAACTCTTGTGAGCTAAGGGATTTTGTCATTCCTCAAATGACGATGTTTAGGAACCCATAATGGTTCTAAAAGTTGCTAACCTGCAACAGTTAGCAACCTTTCCGAAAGGAAAATATATGAAAAGATACCCACCCCCCTCACCGGATGGGTAACGATGTAAAAACCTTTGACAGTTCTTACACCTAAACCCGAAAAAGTTGCTTAAATAACCATGCATATAATCTTATGACTTTAAATTTAAAAAGCAAATCTTCATAGTAACCGCTTCGTTACTTCACTACTTATGATATTTAACACCCCACATAAGTAGCTATGAGGTAAAAACCTTTGACAGCAATTACCCCTTACCTAACAGAGGTCTAGAACATAACTTCACGAAAACTTTGACCGTTAACGTTACTGATACCAGAGTTTGCATCTGCTAAGTTAATATTTCCCGTATTGTTAAGGGATAACGGTTTTCTTTCCCAACAGTTTTGTGTCGTGCTTAGGACAATCTTTTGCCAACTTTAGGTAACTATGAGGTAAAAACCTTTGAAAGTTGATACCCCCGCAGAAATATAACCCCATTCAATTAAGTGGGAAGTAACTAACACTTAATGAATAGTTTGAGCTTTTAGCTCAAAGGAAGATGTGGGATTCGAACCCACGTGCCGCGAACGACCTAACGGTTTTCAAGACCGTCCCCTTATAGCCAGACTTGGGTAATCTTCCATAACTTTAATGTACCTTGCAGGACTCGAACCTACGGTCACTCGGTTATGAGCCGAGAGCTTTAACCATCTAAGCTAAAGGTACGTATAGGTTAATTTAACTCCACCAACGTGACTCGAACACGCAACTCCCTTACGCATCTGTTTATTTAATTCGATAGTAATGAATGTCATTGTTTTTATAACTGGCGACTAACTCCAGTAGCTACCGATGTAAGGCACTCTACCAATTGAGTTATGGTGGAAAATAACTCAACAACCTAGTTCAATCGGAAAGACAAGATTCGAACTTGCGACCCCGTGTTCCCAAAACACGTGCGCTAACCAAACTGCGCTACTTTCCGATAATAAAATACGAAGAGCAAGAAACTTGCTCTAAGAACTTTAGCAACCCTCTTTCAAGCATTGCACGCCGTTGTGGCACAATGGAACTCCACCAACAGGTCTCGAACCTGTGACATCATGATTAACAGTCATGCGCTCTACCAACTGAGCTATGGTGGAAGAAAGACACCCCTTTGTAAGCTAACCAACGCCTACTAGTTAGGTATCTAAATAGTGTAAGTCGCATTTACTTAAACTTACAATGGCTCGGGTAGGACTCGAACCTACGACACATAGAGCTTCAATCTACTGCTACTACCAACTGAGCTACCAAGCCTAAATAAAAATGATACCCTCAACACTTCTGGTATCTTATGTTGGTGAACCTTTAAACCAACAAGTTTTTGAACTTCAGCCGAGTACAGTCAGACCGATTTGTTCGTGTTTTTTATTACCTAGAAACTGTACTTCTAAGGTAAAAGGTTTTAAAACGATTTCTTCGACAACTTTGCCAGAACCGGAAAGGTCTCCACCGTTTTGCAACTGAGTTTTATTCTTGGTTTACTGAAAGGATTTTTACTTACTCTAAACCTTTAGCACGTAGCTTATAGCCAGTAAACCTCAACAACCTTATCTAACTAGCTTTAGTCTGCTAATCGAACCGTTGTCGTCACCTCGTATCGCTGAGGGGCGTTAGTGAACTTCAAACCTTTCACTAAGGCGTTCTTAACATCTTATGATGAAGAAACTCAAGCACTCACATAATGGTTGCACACTATGCTTGCACCTAAATGACTCACACACCTTTCACAATGAGTGAGCCTTAGTTGCTACGAATTTAAGAATTCATGCAATCTTTTTGCCATGACTCGAGCAGGGATCAAACCTACGACCCTCAGATTAAAAGTCTGATGCTCTCTCAACTGAGCTATCGAGTCTAAGTAAGATTAGTACCGTCTAGGACATAACTTCGTGCAATGTCTAAAACCTTGAACTACTGACACTAGAAATCGCGACACTAATCAATTAGAGATGCATATCCTAGATTAAAGCTTGAACAAACATAATCTCTAATGCGGATAGAGGGAATCGAACCCCCGATAATCGGAATCGAACCGATGTACACTCTCACTCTAACCACATGTGCACAAAGTGTATAAGTGAGAAATGTAGAAACCAACCTGCTTTCCAACACTTAGAGCAGCCACATTATCCACTATGAGAAACTTTCTCAATGATTCCAGTAGGGTTCGAACCTACAAACCACACGCTTAGAAGGCGTGTGCTCTATCCAGTTGAGCTATGGAACCTTTATAATGAAAACCTTAACCGAATTTCAAACGGAAGTTATCTTCCGCACACATAGTCCGCTTAGGATTGCTTTATGCGTTTACTTCTTCTTTTTCAATTAAGGTCTATGCGCAGAGAGGGAGTCGAACCCTCACGAACTAATGTTCCTAGGATTTTAAGTCCTATGCGTCTGCCTATTCCGCCATCCACGCTTATAAAAATACCCTCAAACGAGGGGAGACAACCTTACAGTTGTCTCATGAGCCACATTGTCTTTCACACCACTGAAGAATATGGAGGAAAAGATAGAGTTAATCAAGTCAACTCTAAACAAACGTGAGGATTCCAACCTCAATAAGTCAGCAACTAGACCGTTTGTGAAAGGTGCAGAACTATTAACCCTAATATAGAGCGTTTGTCCTTCGTCATCTGGACCCGTCGTACACTACTGTAAAGAACTAATGGCTAAGTTTCAAAACCTACCTTTACGATACACACCTTTATTTTATTTTGTAAATGGAACTGCCGAACCAGACAGTGCGGAGATTCTTAGCGGGCTCAACCGACCACTAAGACAGTATAATGAACTATTCGACATTACGCCCACCATACTGTATTACCTAGTCCATAAGACAAACACGTAAAACAACGTACTTAACGCTTTACTTACTAGGAACGTTTGGAATATGCAGTCTCAAAAACTGCAATAGGTATCTAATGGAATCAAACCACTAAGTGAAACTCACTGCAATCAAGCGACACCTAAGATTGGAAGTATTAAACCTCGAATCTATATTTGAAAATTACTAATAGGAAAATTCTTTCTATTAGTTTTTCTTAGTTTACAGCTTCTTTCAAAGCTTTACCTGCTTTAAATACAGGTGCTTTAGTAGCTGCGATTGTGATTTCTTGACCAGTTTGTGGGTTGCGACCCTTACGAGCTGCACGTTCACGAACTGCAAAGTTACCGAAACCGATTAGTTGTACTTTTTCACCAGCTGAAAGGAATTCAGTTACAGCTGCGAATACAGCGTCAACCGCTGCTGCTGAATCTT
>ERZ773196.66-NODE-66-length-65511-cov-34.659619_pt1 | contig 65511 bp, 57 predicted proteins | sample MGYA00581009_ERZ773196 | MGnify/ENA primary metagenome ERZ773196 (study PRJEB29015, sample SAMEA2738162) | human oral metagenome | biome: human oral; feature: human-associated habitat; material: saliva | place: China | collected 2243 ... | reverse complement strand
GTGTACTTGCAACAGAAAACGAGGACGTTCGTTCACTAAGAGAGCTTATCACATATGGACTAAAGGGTCTTGCAGCATACAGCAAGCACGCAAACGCACTACTTGATTCAGATCCAGAAGTAGATGCATTCATACAGGAAGCACTAGCAAAGACACTAGACGACACACTTTCAGCAGACGATCTAGTTGCTCTAACACTAGAGACAGGTAAGTATGGTGTTTCAGGCATGGCACTACTAGACAGAGCAAACACAGGAGCATACGGAAACCCAGAAATCACAGAAGTACAGATTGGCGTTAGAAAGAACCCAGCTATCTTGATTTCAGGACACGACCTACGCGACCTAGAGATGCTACTAGAGCAGACAAAGGGAACAGGCGTAGACGTTTACACACATTCAGAGATGCTACCAGCAAACTACTACCCAGCATTCAAGAAGTACGACAACCTAGTAGGTAACTACGGTAACGCTTGGTGGAAGCAGAAGGAAGAGTTCGAGAGCTTCAACGGACCTATCCTAATGACAACAAACTGCATCGTGCCACCTAAGGACAGCTACAAGGATAGACTATGGACAACAGGAGCAGCAGGCTTCCCAGGATGTAAGCACATCGATGGTAAGTACGGCGAAACAAAGGACTTCAGCGCAATCATCGAGCAGGCAAAGCAGTGCCCACCTCCAACAGAAATCGAGTCAGGAAGCATTGTTGGCGGATTCGCACACGAGCAGGTATTTGCACTAGCAGACAAGGTAGTTGACGCAGTAAAGAGCGGCGCAATCAAGAAGTTCGTAGTAATGGGTGGATGCGACGGAAGAATGAAGTCAAGAGACTACTACACAGAATTCGCAAAGGCACTAGCACCAGACACAGTAATCCTAACAGCAGGATGTGCAAAGTATAAGTACAACAAGCTAAACCTAGGAGACATCGGTGGAATTCCAAGAGTACTAGACGCAGGACAGTGCAACGACTCATACTCACTAGCACTAATCGCACTAAAGCTAAAGGAAGTATTCGGACTAGACGACATCAACGATCTTCCAATCATATACAACATCGCATGGTATGAGCAGAAGGCAGTAATCGTACTTCTAGCACTTCTATACCTAGGCGTAAAGAATATCCACGTTGGACCAACACTACCAGCATTCCTATCACCAAACGTGACAAAGGTTCTTGTAGACAACTTCGGAATCGCAGGAATCGGATCAGTAGAAGAGGACATGGAGCTATTCTTCGGCTAAAGCATGCAGGATGACAAATCACATATATCAAAGGAGGAGTTTCGCAAAAGCGAGCTCCTTTTTTGTTGTATTGCTTTAGCAGTGGTTCATCGAACGATAGAAATGAAGAAATAAGCGCCACAAAGCTGGTGCTTATGATTGAAAAAAATATAGCGAAAATAATTAAATAAATGTTATAATATTTACAAGATATTATATATTGAAACACTAAGGAACAAAACAGGAAACAAAAAGCAAAAATAAAGCTTATTAGGAGGAATAAATGGATAGCAATAAGAGACCAGAAAACATGGAGAGAATCACAACACCAGCGCTTGCAGAAGCCTTCATAGAAGAGCAGCTGAAAGCCCTACGTGAGCAGATTGGAGACAGAAAAGTGCTCCTTGCACTCTCAGGCGGAGTAGACTCATCAGTAGTAGCAGCACTCCTCATCAAAGCCGTAGGAAAGCAGCTAGTGTGCGTACACGTAAATCACGGACTCCTCAGAAAAGGAGAACCAGAACAGGTAGTGCAGGTGTTCCGCGATGAAATGGATGCAAACCTCGTATACGTAGATGCAACAGATAGATTCCTAGATAAACTCGCAGGCGTAGAAGAGCCAGAAGAAAAGAGAAAAATCATCGGAGGTGAATTCATCCGCGTATTCGAAGAAGAAGCACGCAAACTCTCCGGAATCGACTTCCTCGCACAAGGCACAATCTATCCAGACATCCTCGAAAGCGGAAACGTCAAAGCCCACCATAACGTAGGCGGACTCCCAGAAGACCTTCAGTTTGAACTCGTAGAACCAATAAAGCTCCTCTTCAAAGACGAAGTAAGAGTAGTCGGAAGAGCACTAGGCCTCCCATCAGCCATGGTAGATAGACAGCCGTTCCCAGGGCCAGGCCTCGGCGTACGCTGCACAGGCGCAATCACAAGAGATAGACTCGAAGCCGTAAGAGAATCCGATGCCATCCTCAGAGAAGAATTCGCAAAGAACGGACTCGAAGGCAAAGTGTGGCAGTACTTCACAGTCGTGCCACACTTCAAATCCACAGGCATCAAAGAAGGATCAAGAAGCTTTGAGTGGCCAGTAATCATCAGAGCCGTAAACACAGTAGATGCAATGACAGCAACAGTAGAGAATATCCCATTCGAACTGATGCAACATATCGTAGAAAGAATCACAAGCGAAGTCAAAGGCGTAAACCGCGTACTCTATGACTTCACCCCAAAACCAAGCGGAACAATTGAGTGGGAGTAATGCTGGCGGCTGCGCCAGTAGCCTTACGACTACCCAGTGAGCTCGAGCTCCGCTATGCGGAGCGATGAGTGAGCTGTAGGTAGCCCCTCAGCAAGGGTCAGGAGACGAAAGCTAGCGTGAGACGCGAAGCTTAAGTCCCTGAGCTACTGCGAGTGGGAGTGTATGTTTCGGGAAATGGTTTGCTTTGTGATTTTATGGAAAGCTATTAAACCCGAGCAACACATGAAGATATAGATGTGTGCTTTGGGTTTTATATTTTAAAGTAGTAACTATAGTTATATATTTACATGATTGATGATAAAAGAGTATTATTTACTTTTTAAATAATCAATAAACTTTACAAGAACGATAATGTAACGGTTGAAGTTTTGGGTAAGATTTGCAATGCTTTGGATTGTACAATAGATGATATTATGGAATTTGAAGAGGATGGTGAATAGATAATGGTTGGAAAAAACAATGCAAATATAGGTTTTGAAAAACAAATTTGGGATGCAGCTTGTGTTCTTTGGGGGCATATTCCTGCTGCTGAATACAGAAAGGTAATTGTTGGGCTTATCTTTCTTCGTTATATATCCAGTGCCTTTGAAAAGCGTTACGAAGAGCTCTTAAAAGAAGGTGACGGTTTTGAAAACGATAGGGATGCATACGCAGAAGAAAATATTTTCTTCGTACCGGAAGAAGCTCGTTGGAGCAAGATTTCTTCTGCTGCACACACACCTGAAATAGGTACAGTAATTGATGAAGCAATGAGGGCAATCGAAAAAGAAAATACGAATTTAAAAAATGTTTTGCCTAAGAACTATGCCAGCCCTGATTTGGATAAAAGAGTATTGGGAGAAGTCGTTGACTTATTTACTAACGAAGTAAAAATGGATGGAACTGAGGCAAGTAAAGATTTACTTGGAAGAACTTATGAATATTGTATCGCTCAGTTTGCAGCCTATGAGGGAACTAAAGGTGGTGAATTTTATACACCATCAAGTATTGTTAAGACTATTGTTGCTATTTTAAAGCCGTTTAATAATTGCCGTGTATATGACCCTTGCTGTGGCAGTGGCGGTATGTTTGTGCAAAGTGAAAAGTTTGTACAGGCTCATAGTGACAATAGAGGTAATATTTCTGTTTATGGACAGGAATCTAATGCAGATACATGGAAGATGGCGAAAATGAATATGGCTATAAGAGGAATTGATGCCAATTTTGGTTCCTATCATGCAGATACATTTTTCAACGATATTCATAAAACATTAAAATCAGATTTTATTATGGCGAATCCACCATTTAATCTTTCAAATTGGGGAGCGGATAAATTAAAAGATGATGTAAGGTGGAAATATGGAACACCACCATCTGGGAATGCAAACTATGCATGGATACAGCATATGATACATCATTTAGCACCAAATGGAAAAATTGGATTGGTGCTTGCTAATGGAGCCTTATCTTCCCAATCTTCCGGAGAAGGAGAAATAAGGAGAAAGATTATAGAAGATGATCTTGTTGAAGGTATAGTAGCTTTGCCTACACAGTTATTTTATAGTGTAACAATTCCTGTAACCTTGTGGTTCATTACTAAAAATAAAAAGCAAAAGAGAAAGACTTTATTTATTGATGCCAGAAAAATGGGATATATGGTTGATAGAAAACATAGAGATTTTACAGAAGGGATACAGAAAGATGGAAGCCTTGGAGATATTGACTTATTAGCAAAAACCTTTGAGGATTTCCAAAATGGAATACTGGAAGAGAAAAAAGGATTTTCGGCGATTGCTACAATAGAAGATATTGCAAAGCAAGATTATATCTTAACTCCAGGACGATATGTAGGTATTGAGGAACAAGAAGATGACGGAGAGCCTTTTGAGGAAAAGATGACAAGACTGACTTCAGAGCTTTCGGATATGTTTGAGAAATCTCATGAACTGGAAGAGGAAATCAGGAAGAAACTGGGGGCGATTGGTTATGAAATTTAAAAGGTACGCTCTTTCAAAATTGGCGACAATTAAATATGGGAAAAATCAGAAAAAAGTTCTTTCGGTGGATGGTAATATTCCTATTTATGGTACGGGAGGATTAATGGGATATGCGACAACAGCGCTTTATGATAAGCCATCCGTTTTAATTGGAAGAAAAGGGACAATCGGAAAGGTTAAATATGTGGAGCATCCATTTTGGACAGTTGATACGCTTTTTTATACTATTATCAATGCGGACATTGTAATTCCTAAATACCTATATTATGTTATGTCCCTTATAGACTTAAACAACTATAATGAGGGAACAACCATTCCAAGTCTGAGGACAGAAACTCTTAACAGGCTTGAATTTGATATTCCGTCTATAGAAGAACAGGAGATAGTGCTTTCTTGTCTTAATCCGATAGATAGAAAAATCGAATTGAACAATGCGATAAACAATAATTTAGTTGCTTAATCTTTGAGCTTGTTGTATTGCTTTTTCCAAGCTCTTGACGGCTTTTTACGAATGCAATCATCAGATGTAAATTCACATACATTTTGCAATCCTTTATTTTCACAAATATCTGGATTGTTAGCTCTGCAACCATAGGTCTGCACTTCAGTGTCCTGTTCATTAAGCGAAGCATTGAATGGTATTAAGAGGTCTTTCTTATTCATAATCCACCTCCGACGTATCAATTTCACCACTCATAAGTTTCGGAAGCAGAGAATCTCTTGTTTCGGCAAGCTTCTTGTTCTCGATTCTATTTGAGATAATCAAGTCGTAAATAGGTTGAAGTAACGCACCAATTCGATTGTAATCTTCGATACTTGGAATTATCACCCCAGCTTTTGCAAGTTCGTCACGCTTGATATGTCCCATAGTTGTGGCTTTGTCGGCAGCAACAGCTATGAAACGGTCAAGATGGTGTTTTGTCCAAGCATAATAAAACCATTTATCATAAGAGTTGGATGTGACCTTGAACAGGTGTTGATTCAAGCCGCAAACACCACCACACCAAAATTCGACAAGCAGACTGCCTGACCAAGAGAAAATCACATCGCCATCGTGGACAATATACTCATTTTTGATATTAGGAGAGCAAAGTTCACTATTATCATCGCAGCATCCTTGGCGTAGTTCTTTAATTTTGAGTACCGGAATGCCAGTCTCATCATTTGAAGGACGATATTTTTGCATAGCAAGACCATTCAGATAGTCTGCAATGTCTATTAGACTACCTTGTTTCCAACCATCGGGCAGAGTTTCTGTTGATAAAAACTCATTTGTGAATATTGCTTTGGCTTGCTGCTCTAAATTATTGTTTATTTTCTCATTTATGTTCATCCTTTGTTCAATGCTTGATAAAATGCTTACAATTTGTTTTTGAGTTTCTTTGTCCGGTAACTTTACTTCCATCGGTGCAAGTTCTGCTAAAAAAGTAATTTGAGGAAAAGTTCCTGAACGAGTTTCTGCCAATTGTTGTAATTCGGCTATTACATAATTTGATTTTAATAATGCAAACAAAAATTCAGGTAGCACATTGTCATTATGCCGCAAAACCATTAACTTAGTTGATGCGATATAATTTGATGTTTTTTCAAAATCTACAAAAGCAAATCTTTTGTTTGCCGGTCTTATTTCTGAGTATAAGATATCATTTTTTCTAAATGTTTTTTTGAATTGCCCCTTTAAGTTTTTGTTCTCAACTGCATTATGATTCAATATCTTCCCATCTAAAACATCTGATGTGTTTATAAGTACAACTTTCTCATCATCACCTTTATAAGTTTCAGAAATCGTTTTACATAATTCTCCTACAGTACACGTTTTCCATTCAGCCATAATCGCTATCCTCTCTATCCAATATATTTTCGATGAGCAATCTTAACATTGCTCTGTTTGACCATTGCGTACTGCAAGGTCGTATCTATTTTCCTATGCCCCAAGAGCTGTTGCAATTGCTCAATAGGCATTCCTTTATCTATTGCCATTGTTGCAAGCGTACGCCTGAACTTATGCGGATGCACTTTTTGTAACCCTAATTGCTTTCCAAATTCACGCAAACGAACCTCAACTCCACCAATTTTCAGCCTTTCGTGTGGCGATTTCAACGACACAAACAGAGCCGGATTATCGTCCGTTCTGCTTCCTAAGTAATTCTGCAAATGTATCTTTGTTCTTGCATCAAAGTAAACAACCCTTTCTTTACTGCCCTTACCGAAAACAATACATTCTCTCTCATTGAAATCAATATCATTGCGGTTAAGTAGCACCATTTCTCCTACACGCATACCAGTAGAAGCAAGCATATCTATCATTGCCAAGTCCCTCGGCTCGGTACAGTTATCTCTCATAAGTTCCAATGCTTCATCAGAGTATGTTTCTTTAATGTTCGTGCCTGTTTTGACCTTATGTATTCGCCTGACAGGACTTTTCAGTATATAGTCCTCATCTTCCAACCACGAGAAGAAACTTGAAAGAATACGGCGTATATTGTCTATTGTAACTTTACTTGACTTTTTCTTTTCCTGATACTCTGTCAGGTATCCTCTTATATCATCTGTAACTATATGTTTGACATCTTTTTGGAGTTCATTATGCATAGCTTCAATAGTAGCTTTGTAGTACTTAAGAGATTTTTCAGAACAGCCCTCTATTCGCTTTGCCGATAAGAACAGTTCTACAAAGTTCTGATCCGAAATTTTTTCTTGTTGCTTGTTTTCTGTTACCTCGTACCTTACGAGGGTGTATTGTAACACCTCTTGCAACCTTTCGCTTTGTTCATTGTTCAAGTACGGTAACATTCCTTGAACAACATCTTTGATTAAATCTTGTTTCACAGTCAATCCTCCTTTATTTATTCTTAGAGAACGACTATGGGGCGGAAGTCCCCCGATATTAACTTCTGCCACCCACAGAAGTTATGGGTATGTTATATGCTAAACAATAATTTAGAGCAGCAAGCAATGGCACTTTTCAAATCTTGGTTCATTGATTATGAACCTTACAATAGAACAGTTCCTAATAATTGGGTTGAATACAAGTTGAGTGATTTCTTGCCTGTAATTACTGGCAAGAAAAATGCAAATGTATCTTCATCCATTGGAACATATCCGTTTTTCAGCTGTTCTCAAGATATTACTTGGACAGACGAATACTCTTTTGAAGGCAATGCCATTCTTGTAGCTGGAAACGGAGATTTCAATGTCAAGTTCTACAATGGAAAATTTGAAGCATACCAGCGCACATATGTTTTGATTCCACACAACCCAAGATTTTCTGCTTGGTTGTTCTATGCAGTAAAATATAATCTTAATAAAATCACAGCGGCTGCTCGTGGCTCAGTTATAAAATTTATAACTAAAGGTAATCTTGAGGACTTTTCATTTTATGCTCCATTAAATCTTGATGATTTCGATGTAATAGATCAATTCATTGCAATAAATAATATAATTGCTTCAAATCGTGAAGAAAATGCCTGTTTATCTGACCTAAGAGACGCTCTTTTACCCAAATTAATGTCTGGCGAATTTGATGTCTCTAACATCGACCTCTAAGCCGCTAAATTATTGTTTATTTCGTTAGGATTTGATATGAAATTTAGTGAAATTAAAAAGAATAATATTGCTCCCTTTGAAACTAAGGATAATGATTTAAGTTTATTATTTAGTTTCTTCTTGCATAAGGCACCAACAATAAACAGTAACTTAGCTATAAAGGGACAAAAGAATGATAAAAAATGGAATGAATTTATTAAAAACTGGAAAGATGATACATATAGGTTTTATTCATCCAAGTTTCCCGATGATAAGGTATTGGAGAAATATAAACTTTCAAATAATGTAAAATTAGTAAATAGAGATAGAGCATTTTTATGTTTAAAAACAAATAAAGAAAGTGATTATAAGTGTTTTGTAAGACATCTTAGAAATTCAATTGCTCACGGGTATGTTTATGCGAAAAATACAACAAATAGAATTTATTTATTATTTGAGGATTACAATAAAAACTTAAATTTGACAGCTATTATTTTAGTATCAAAAAAAGATTTAATTAAATTAAGAACAGAAATTAAGAGGGATATATAAATGTATATAGAAGCAGATTACGAAAACTCAATAATTGAGTTATTTCAGAATGATTTGGGATACGAGTATGTATACGGTCCTGATATTGAAAGGGATTTTTACAATCCATTATATGAAGAGGCTTTGGTTGAATCTCTATATCGTTTGAATAGAGGAATACCGGATGATGCTATTCAGGAAGCACTATATAAACTCAAAAACTTTGAAAACGGAGAGCTTGTGCAGAAAAACGCCATATTTATGGACTATCTGCAAACTGGTATCCCTATAAGATTTTTTGTGGACGGCGAGGAGTGTTCTTCTATCATCTATCTTATTGACTACAAAAATCTCGAAAACAACTCCTTTATAGTTGCTAATCAATGGACTTTCATTGAAAACAGTAATAAACGTCCTGATATAATTTTGTTCTTAAATGGTTTACCAGTTGTATTAGTAGAACTAAAATCTCCATCTCGTGAAGAAACGGATGCATCAGAAGCCTACAGGCAACTTCGTAATTATATGCAAGAAATTCCGTCTATGTTTATTTATAACGCTATTTGTGTTATGAGCGATCATTTGACATCTAAAGCGGGGACAATCACCTCCGGAGAAGACCGCTTTATGGAGTGGAAAACAAAGGATGGGAATTACGAAAATACACAGTATGCTCAGTTTGACACTTTCTTTGAGGGAATGTTCCAAAAAGAAAGACTGCTTGATATTATCAAAAACTTTATTTGCTTTTCAAATGAGGGGATTAACACCTTTAAAATTCTTGCCGGATACCATCAATATTTTGCGGTAAGAAAAGCGATTGAATCTACAAAGCAAGCTACCATTACTGACGGTAAAGGCGGTGTTTTCTGGCATACACAAGGAAGCGGTAAATCACTTTCGATGGTGTTCTATGCTCATTTATTGCAAGAAGCATTAGATAGTCCAACAATTGTTGTTCTCACCGACAGAAATGACCTTGATGACCAGCTTTATAGTCAGTTTGCAAAGTGTAAGGATTTTTTAAGACAAGAACCATTACAAGCAGAAAGTAGAGAAAATCTAAAAACTTTGCTTGCCGGCAGACAGGCAAATGGGATAATTTTTACTACTATGCAGAAATTCGAGGAGTCTAACGAACCTTTATCTGAACGCCATAATATTATAGTGATGGCTGATGAAGCTCATAGAGGACAATATGGACTTGCTGAAAAAATAAAGATTACAAAGAATGAAGATGGTGATGAAGTAGCAAAGCGTGTTATCGGCACAGCAAGAGTTATTCGTAATACGCTCCCAAATGCCACATATATCGGATTTACAGGAACACCTATTTCATCAAAAGATCGCAGTACTCGTGAAGTATTTGGCGATTATATTGATATATATGATATGACACAGGCTGTTGAAGATGGAGCAACACGTCCAGTTTATTATGAAAGTCGTGTTATTAAACTTAACCTTGACGGCACTACATTGAAATTAATTGATGCGGAGTATGATTTAATGGCTCTTAATGCTGATGAGGAAGTTATTGAAAAGAGCAAGAAAGAGCTTGGTCAGATGGAAGCAGTGCTTGGGAATGATAACACTATTAATTCTTTGGTTTGTGATATTCTTGACCACTATGAGAATAATAGAGAGAATTTGCTTACAGGTAAAGCGATGATTGTTGCATATTCTCGCCCCATTGCCATGAAGATTTACAAGCGAATATTAGAACTTCGTCCGGATTGGATTGAAAAAGTGGCTGTTGTTATGACCTCCGGCAATAATGATCCAGAAGAATGGAGACAGATTATAGGTAATAAACACCATAAGAATGAGCTTGCAAAGAAATTCAAAGATAACAATAGTCCTATGAAGATTGCGATTGTTGTTGATATGTGGCTAACCGGATTTGATGTGCCGTCTCTTGCTACGATGTATGTATTTAAACCTATGTCCGGACACAATCTTATGCAAGCAATTGCTCGTGTAAACCGTGTATTCCGTGATAAAGAAGGCGGCCTTGTAGTTGACTATGTTGGAATTGCTACTGCTTTGAAGCAAGCAATGAATGATTATACTGCCCGTGATAAAAAGAACTATGGTGATACTGATGTTTCAAAGGTTGCATATCCAAAGTTTTTGGAGAAACTATCAATTTGTCGTGATAAGTTTCACGGATATGATTACACAAAGTTTATTAATGGTACAGATCTTGAGAGAGCAAAAACTATAAGCGGTGCGGTCAACTTCATTATGGGCAGAGAAAAGGTTGATGATAAGGATTCATTCGTAAAAGAGGCTCTTATGCTTCATCAGGCTCTTTCTCTTTGTTCATCTTTAGTTGATGAAGATAGTAGATTTGAAGCAGCATTCTTTGAAGCTGTTCGAGTTCTTGTTCTAAGACTTTCAAATACCGGTGTTGAAAAAAAGATTTCATTACTGGAAATGAATGCAAGAATAAATGAACTTTTGAAACAGAGTATTAAAAGTGATGGCGTAATAAATTTATTTTCAGATATCAAAGAAGAATTCTCTTTGTTTGACCCGAAGTTTCTTCAAGAAGTTGCGAATATGAAGGAAAAGAATCTTGCAGTAGAACTGTTGAAAAAGCTAATTGCAGATCAAGTATCTATTTACCGTAGAACTAATGTAGTAAAATCAGAGAAATTCAGCGAAATAATGCAACGCTCACTAAATGCGTACCTTAATGGGATGTTGACAAATGAAGAGGTCATAGAAGAAATGTTGAAATTGGCTAAACAAATTTCAGCAGCACACGAAGAAGGGCATAAACTTGGCTTAACAGCTGATGAACTTGCATTCTACGATGCACTTACAAGACCACAAGCAATTAAGGATTTCTATGAAAATGAGGAATTGATTGCTATATCAAAAGAACTTACAGATACACTGAGAAAAAATAAGACTATTGATTGGCAGAAGCGTGAATCAGCGAGAGCTAAAATGCGTATGCTGATCAAAAAACTCTTGAAAAAACATAAATATCCGCCTGAAGGAATGGATGATGCCGTTCAGACTGTTATGACACAGTGTGAACTATGGACAGATGCCATTGGTTTTGAAGAAGGTTCTACTATATATTCATTTTCAAATCATACAGAATCGGAATTCGTATTGGTTGCTGAAGAAAAAGAACAGTATAGTTGATTGATTTTATTCTTAGTAAATATATATCAAAGAGGATAAATAACAGCAAAAGGAATAATATATTTAATGGCAAACAAATTTATCCAAAGGATAAAAGTAAAAAAGAAGTGTTTATAGAATCTACGGAAGAAATGAAACTTAAAACAGACGGCGGATTTGTTCCAGATGGGGAGTATGTATTAAACCATAACATAAAAGGATTTGGAAAAGTAAATGGGAAAGCTACCGTTAAGGACGGAGTATTTAAAGTGTTAAAAGGAAGTATTTGTGGCAATACCGGTAAAGGATATATCCCATCTATCAGAAAGAATGCAAAAATAAAAGATAATATATTACAAGAAGATATTGTATGTATGAATCCTTCTAGTGCTGGTTGGATAGTCATTGGTAAATCCAATAACGGCTGGATAGAGTGGAAAGACTTACAAGGAAATCCTATTGAAAAATATAGAGATAAATATTAGAAATTTATACATAAAATAGCTGTAAAAGTCGCTATAGATTTATAAGGAGATTATAGAAATGGAATTAACTAAAATAATAGCTATTATAGTTAGTATATTATCTGTTTTAGCAAATATATACATATTAAAGAAAAATTCTAAGGCGGCTTTACGCGCTGAATCTTCATGGAGAGAAGAGCTTATGAAAGTTGCTTCGTCATTTGAATTAGAAACAAAACATCTATTGCGTCTCCGTGCATCTCAACGCTATCAGTATGCAAACATTGATAAAAGCGATAAATCCAATAAAAAGGAAGATGTAACGGTACGAGATAAAATTGGATTTGCTACATACGATTTGTATGAAAAATATATTCTAATCCCATGTAAATATAAAGAAATAACAAAGGAAGATCAGATAAAAATCAGGGATTTAGCGATTGCACTGCTAAAGTATGATTTTATAAAGAGGGGAGATAACGATAATTTAAGATATTTTAAAAATAAACGTGAACGTGAGAAAGATTACAAAGAATTATCGATATGGATAGATAAATATGTACTTACTAAAGATGGAAACGTTGTACAATAATGCATAATAAGACAACATCATTTAATAGTTTGATGTTTTGCTAGAACTTTCATAAATGGTAAATAAAAAAGTTTTAGTAAGAAAGAACTTTACATTATAAAAATTATAGGTAGATATGATTTACATGGTGAGAACATATGAACGGTAGTTCGGAATTTATAGATTTCAAGATAAGTAAAAACATTAATAGATATGAAATACCTAATGTGGAACAATACATTGAAGATTTAATGAATGTAGAATACTCATTTTCTGGGAGGATGGATGCGGAAATAGCAAATAGTTTCATATTGGAATCAGTTCAATTGATTATTAATTCTATTAACATTTTCAGATTAGGATATTTTGATGCTGCATATTACTCTTTAAGAGAAGCTATTGAGATTTCAACAACAATTGTTTATTTAGTTGATATGCCTGACGAGATAAGAATTGATAAACTCGAAGCTTGGAAGAATGTAGAGCCTTTTCCAATGCAAGGGAAGATGTTGAGTCAATTATACAAAAAAGGTTTGGCTATACCTGATATGAAACAAAAAATGGAATCTTTTTTTATTGATGTTGATTGCGTTAGAAAAGATATTAATAAATATGTGCATAAACAAGGGTTGAACAATTTTTATGTATTTAGAAGCAATCCTTTCTATATGCAAGAAGAGGATGATTCGTTTATCGAAAGTTATTGTTATTATTTAGAAAAAACAATAGGTATTATTGCGGTAATGAGATTAGCAATAGATCCATACCCAGTTTTATTAATGGACGAAGAAATCCTATATAGGTGTTTTGATTCAATGACAACCCCTTATAGCAAGCCTTTTGTCGAAAAGTATATTTCAAATAAAACTATAAATGATTATAAAAAAACTGAAATGTTTATGAATCATTATAATCATCATATTTCGGATGAAAAAAAGAATTTGGCTATTTTCGAGATAGTGAATAACCTATATATAAATACTTCAAAAAAGGAGGAAATCATATCGCAGTTTTATTTGCTAAACCAGATAGATAGAATCATCACATATATAGCATTATTATCTAAGAAGGTGGTGAAGCTATATGCACACAATGGTATATATATGTACTTTACGGATAGGAATACTAATAGAAAAGCACAAAATTGGAGAGGTTTAGATTTCAAGAATTTCAAAGAAAATGATAACCGATATAACCAAATATATGATGAAGCATTTATTTCAGTTTTTGAATATACTGTTGGTAGTGAGCTTGAAGTCATTTTTGTCGAGCATAATGAGAAGCTAGATGAAGATGATATAAAAACAATATGCGATTTGTCAATAGAGAATTGTGAAAAAGGGGTTTTAGTACTTTAAATAAGATAATTGTAATGTTACAAATAATTTTAAGAGGGTGTATATGAAGTTTACTTATCCATATTGTAGTATAGAAAATGTATATGAAATGTTCGAGTTTGAATTTAATCAAAAAATGAAAGATGAGCATAAGGAACTGAAAAAATTCATTTACCCTTTGTGCATACTTTTATCCGTATTAATGTGGTTTATATTTATTTTATGCGTAAAAAGTAAACCAACACATATAAGCTACATACATATATCCAAATTATTATTGCCTCTTTGTATAATGTATAGTTTAATGAATTATTATTCCGATTTTTCAAAGGTTGAAAAAAGTGTTGCAGAGGGTGCTCTTGATAATATTTTAGTCAAGGGAAAAATTCGAAAAACTAAGTGCTATTTGGATGAACTTATCTATGAAAGTGAAATATTACTAAAAAAAAGAACAAGCTTATTACAGACGTTTAATAGTAGTTGGATATATAGTTTTATAAAGAATACATTTCTTTTAATTATAACGTTCACTATGGGATTTCTATCATCGGAAATGTCTAAAGAAGGCATTTCAAATGCTTCTAAAAATTTCTTTGCATTATTTAACCTCTTATTGGAAATGGAAACATTATTAGTACTTGTATTTATAATATGGTATTCTATGTTAATTTTACCCACCCGAAAACTAAACTTGTATATAGACACTTTAAAATCAAAAAAAACACAAATAATACTTAGCAGCTATTTATAAAAGGAATTTAGTTAACTATAATTGTGGAGTTTCTACTAAGTAAATCAGAATTTTGTCCATTAAAGAGAGCTATATTTTATTCTATTAAATTCTTTCAGATTGAGATAATTGTATAGCTCATTGTAACGGTATTACTAAAATTGTAAGTATATAACTACATTATATCTCGATTAGAGAATACGGACTGGATAATTTTAAAAAGATTTATTTTTGAAAACAAGGATAGCGTATTTGAGATTATTGCTTATCATTTTGTCCTATTTACCCAAAGTAAATAGGATTTTTTATGCTATAATCTCTCTAAGGAGACCCACCATGAAAGTAATAGATCTAACACACACAATCAAAGAAAACATGCCTGTCTACCCAGGCACAGACACACCAAAACTAATGCCTGCAAATACCTACGAAAAGGACGGCTTCAAGGAAACCCTTATGCAAATGTACACGCATACAGGAACCCACATGGATCCACCAGCACACCTCTACGCAGGAAGAACAACGCTGGATCAGTTTCCTCCAGAGAAGTTCATCGGAAAGGCTCTAGTCATAGACTGCAGAGACCTAAAAGAAGGAGAGGCAATAACCATGGACCTCATCCGCATTCACGGATCAAAGGCAGAAGAAGCAGACTTTCTGCTTTTCAATCTAGGCTGGGATAAACGCTGGGGAAAAGACACATATTTCGGAGACTATGCCTGCATAGATGACGAAGTCCTTGACTATATTATCGCAGGAAACTACAAAGGCATAGGTTTTGATGTAATCGGCCTAGATCCAATCGCAGACGAAAACCTAACAAGGCACAAGAAATTATTTAAGGAAACAGAAATCGTCAACATAGAAAACCTCAAAAACCTCGACCAGTGTGGTAGTGACCTCTTCTGGTTCAGCTGCTTCCCCCTAAAACTAGAAAACTGTGACGGCTCGCCAATCAGAGCAATCGCTTGGTTTGAATAGTAAATTTCAGCATACAAGGAGACCAACTATGAAGAGCATCGGAGCAGAAACACTAAAAACCATAGCAAAGGGCATGAACGCCGGATACATCTACGTGGATAAGGATGGAATCATCGGTGATTTCAGCGATCTCGCCAAGGAAATACTAGGTATCAAAACCCTCGGACACCAAAAGCACGACGCAGGCCAAATCGAGCCAGGCGATATAGTCATCTTCGCAGATAACGACCTCGGAAACGATGACATGATGAGGCCAGCAGACCTCGAGTGCCTAAACATCAAAGACAAGGGAATCAGTCAAGGCGACATCGTCCTAGCCATAGGGCGCTACAATGATAAGTCATCAAAGCCAGTCTACAAGACCTTCGGAGCCTACGTACCAGAGCCACTAATCACACTCCAAACAAAGCTAGACAGCCTCGAAATCTCAGTCTCCCTAGACTGCGAAAGCAGAAATATCAAAATCACAGCCTCTGGCGAATCCTACTGCATGGACTACCTCGAAAGCGTAGGCCACCTAGTAGTCCTAGATGGGAAAACCAAGGAAGTCAAATTCTTTCAGGCAAAGGGATACGGATATAGAGGAGAAGAAGCAGGAGAACTTCTCAGAGGAAAGAGCTACCAAGCAAAGAATCTTAATGACGAAAACAGCGAGCTTGTCCCAACAGTAGGAATGAGTGCAAGACGCGTGCTGAGAGGAGAAGAATTCCAAGAAGACCTAGAAACACTCCTAAATTCAGAAGATGGAGCCGAAATCCAAAAGGTGCTTGAGATATATAGACGCTGGATGCTAGTCAAAATGATTCGTATTAAGAAGGGCACAAAAGACGACGGCGTATACATCTTCATACGCGATAGAGAGCTTGTACAAAAGGCAGCAAAAGCAGGCGCAGTCCTAAAAGAAAAGATAGAAAACGCATCAAGACTCACAGCATATAGGGACGAAATGCAGGAGATAGAATTCCTTAAGAACATAGTCGGAAACTCCATCAAAATGCAAAAGGTCAAGCAGCTAGCCTATAAGGCAGCAAACACAAGATTTAACGTCATCATCACAGGAGAATCAGGTACAGGTAAAACCAAGCTAGCACGCGAGATCCACAGCATCAAGGGCGAAAACACACCATTTGTAACAGTAGCCTGCAACGCCATCGCGCCAAGCCTCATAGAATCAGAGCTCTTCGGCTATGTACCAGGTGCATTTACGGGCGCTGACGCAAAGGGCAAAAAAGGCTTTTTTGAGGAGGCAAACGGCGGAACAATATTCCTAGATGAGATAGGAGAAATCCCGCCAGAAATGCAAATTAAGCTCCTCAACGTGCTTCAGGATAAGAGAATATATCGCGTGGGCTCAACCAAGCCGATAGATATCGACGTCAGAGTCATCACGGCATCAAATAGAGACCTCGAAGAAGAGGTGAAGAAAGGAAGCTTTAGGCAGGATCTATATTACAGAATAAATGTATTTCCAATCGCACTGCCGCCACTACGCGAGCGCAAAAAAGACCTTAGCCTCCTTGCAGAATCCATACTCAAAAACCTCCTATCAGCCTACGGCATGGACGAGAAGAAATTCTCGCATGAAGCAATGGACCTCATCACAGCCTACGACTGGCCAGGAAACGTCAGAGAGCTCGAAAACATAATTGAAAGAGCCATAACCCTCTGCGACGGAACAAATATCTACGCAGAGCATCTCATGATAACAAAGCCAGAAGCACAAGGCATCTCCCTCAAAGCCCGCGTCGAAGCAGGTGAGAAGAAGATAATTGAGGAAGTCCTCATAAAGCATAACGGAAACCGAAAGAAGGCCATGCAGGAGCTAGAGCTATCAAAATCCGTCTTCTACGACAAGATAAAACGCTATGGCATAGAGCTCGAATAAAAGCTGGCACGATTTATGCTTTAACTATCAAAGGAAATAAAAGCAAGAAAAGGCGCAATATGAAATTTTGGAAAATGAACGGTACAGGCAATGATTTTCTAATCATAGATAACAGCCTGCTAAAAATCAAGCAAAAGGATCTTCCATTCCTAGCTAAAACCCTCTGCGAAAGGCATCACAGCATCGGAGCAGATGGCCTAATGATAGCCGAAAACGAAGGCGTGGACTCAGGTGCAGACCTAAAAATGCTCTTTTTCAATAACGACGGTTCAACCAGCGAAATGTGTGGCAACGGAGCAAGGTGCATCTGTCGCTATGCCTACGAAAACGGCTTCGCAGGCGAAGAGCAAAGGATAGAAACTGAAGCCGGAATAGTCATAGGAAAACGCATAAACGAAAGCGAGTACGAAATTAGGCTCAACACACCCTGCAATATCAGGCTAGATGAGCAGATAGAATACGAAGGCGAAATCCTAAACTGCTCCTACATAGAGCTTGGAAACCCGGGGATTCCGCACCTAGTCGTAGAAATCCAAAACCTAAAAAGCTTTGATGAAGGCAATCTATATCGTATAGGAGCATATCTGAGAAGTCACAAAAACTACCCAAAGGGAGCAAATGTCAACTTCTATGAGAAGCTCGCAGATGATCACTACTACGAGAGAACCTTCGAAAGAGGAGTAGAAGGCTTCACCCTAGCCTGTGGCACAGGAACTTGCTCGCTCGTCAGCATCTTAACGCTAAAAGGCGAAAGCAATGGAAAAGACATCAAAGTAGACATGCAGGGCGGAAGACTAATCGTAAATGCAGAGTCAAAAGACGGCAAAATAGAAAACCTTTACCTAAGAGGAGCCACAAATGTAGTCTGTAAAGGCGAGGTAACAGATGAAAACATCAAAGGCCTAGTAAGCACATGTGAAATATAGCAGTCCAAAAAATAGGACTCCCAGAACGAAAAACTAGACAAGACGCGCATATTAATGCTATAAATTCCAAAAGCTATGGTATAATTTACGAAGAAATTAGATAGAATCTAAAAATGAGAGGATAAACAATGATCTGCGAAAACATTTCGGTTTCAAAGGATGGCAAACACCTATTGTTTGCAGGACAGGACACAGTTGAACTAGCAAAGAAATACGGCACACCAGTCTATATCCTAGACGAGGATAGAATAAGGGAAAAGTGCAGAATATATAAGGCTGCCTTCCAAAAGCACTTCGGTGAAAAGGCAGTACCACTCTACGCATCAAAGGCAAACTGCTTCAAGCGCATGTACGAGATTATGAGAGAAGAGGAGATGGGCATAGACGTGGTTTCCTCAGGCGAAATCTACACAGCACTACAAGCTGGCTTTGATCTATCAAAAGCCTACTTCCACTCAAACAACAAAACAGACAAAGACATCAGCTATGCCATGGAACACGGCATCGGCTACTTCGTCGCAGATAATGTAGAGGAAGTAATTGCAGTCGAAAAGGAAGCAGAGCGCAGAGGCCTAAAGCAAAAGATACTCCTAAGGCTAACACCAGGAATCGACCCACACACCTACGAGGCAATCTCCACAGGTAAGGTTGATTCCAAGTTCGGAAGTCCAATAGAAACAGGCCAGGCTGAAGAAATCACTGCCTTCACCCTCAAGCAGCCACACATAGAGCTGATGGGTTTCCATTGTCACGTGGGTTCACAGGTATTTGAAGAGGATGTTTTTGAGCGTGCAGCAGTCGTAATGCTAAAGTTTGTAGCGGAGATGAAGGAAAAGTACGGCTTCATCACACCAGAGCTCGACCTCGGCGGAGGCTACGGCGTAAGATATGTAGACACAGACCCTTATCTTGACATAGAAACCAAGGTAGGCCAAGTAGCAGAAGCAGTCAAAAAGGCATGTAAAGACTTCGGAATTGAAATGCCAGAAATCCACATGGAGCCGGGCAGATCCATAGTTGCAGACGCAGGCATGGTGCTCTACACAGTAGGTACAGTAAAGAAAATCCCTGGTTACAAGAACTACGTTTCCATAGACGGCGGAATGACCGATTCCCCAAGATACGCACTCTACAAAGCAGACTACACCTGCCTTCTCGCAAACAAGATGGACGAAGCAAATGACTTCAAAGCCTCAGTAGTAGGCCGTCTCTGCGAGTCAGGAGACATCATACAGGAAGACGTAATGCTTCCAGCATCAGTAGGTCGCTACGACACGCTAGCCCTATGCACAGCAGGAGCATATCACTACTCCATGGCATCGCACTATAACAGACTGCCAAAGCCACCGGTAATCATGCTCAAAGGCGGAAACGAAAGCTACGTAGCAGTCAAAGGCGAAACCTTCGAAGACGTCATAAGAAACGACGTGTAAAAGGACACAGAAAACTTTTGCATACAAAGGAGTTATAGGATGGTAGTTTTTTCAGATTGTATAGAATGTGAACACTTCTACGACGATAGGGACCCACACAAATGTTGTTGCGAGGCGTACCCTGATGGCATTCCTCGAAAATGGTATCTTGAAGGAAGCCCTAAGAAAGTAAAAGAATGTAATAATGGAATCGGTTTTAAACCAGAATGTAACGAGGATTTAGACATGGATGAAACACTAAATCACCCAAAACTAGGCAAACTAGAATACCTAGAAAGCCCAGAGCAAATCCACTGCTGGCACGGTGAGCTAGAAGGAAGTGAGCTAGGCTTTGACATAATCCTAGAGACATCTAAACTAGACCAAGCAGACGCAGACTTCATAGCCGAAATCACCCAAAACTGGAAAGCTTACGAAGCAAAAGCCATAGAAGACATTCGCGAAAAGCTGACTTCAGAACCCGAATTTTTCGGTATATCAAAAGAAGACGCAGATAGCTTGTCAAAGCTAAAAGATTTACCATTCAACTGTCCACAGTTTACCTTCTATGAAAACAAGGAATGGGCAATAGTATTCCTCGAAAACGATTTAGGCATAGGTGAGCCGTTTGGCATATCGGTGAACTATGATGGGGAAGAACTCATTGGTGTCTATGATTTGGCTGATTCGGAGGAATTTGATTGATTTAGATTTAAGATAAGCATAAAATTTGATATTTAATACAATAACAATGATTACAAAACTCCAGCTGAATGCTGGAGTTTTTGCTTGAAATCTATTTTGTCAAACCCTATCTTACTTCAGAAAAGATAAAATCGATACAACTACTGAAATATCAACTGTTATGTCAGTTTTCACACACACTTTTTGTCCTATAGCCCCCAATTATACACATAAAAAGAGCCAGGAACTTCCTGGCTCTGTTGGGATGTCGCTGTATATCGCTACACGCTACGCTTACCGTATCCCTTACGGTAATAGTTCTTGGCGAACACTGAATTTCTGACCCCCAGTGTAGGGTGTAGGCGACTACTACCTACAGTTCTCTTATTACTATGTGATAGTGTAACACTTTTTGCAGTAGTGAACAATACTTAAATACTGAAAATGATTGCATATTATTGTAAAACTAACAAATAACTATTTTGAGTTATATAAAAACATTGACACAAATCAATAATCTGATTTATTATAAAAATGCAGTGATTTTGATTGAAATAGAAGAGATATTTGAATTCACCTTGTAAATCAAAATGTAGAAAACCAAAGTCTGGCAGTATTATTTAAGGAGAAGATATGTCAAAGGAAAAAAGCATTATAAGCAAAGAAAACATAATTGATTTTTTAGATAATCTATATGAAAAATCATTAGATGGAATACCTTATGTAAGCCCTTCAATTCAGGATCTTGCAGAAGATTATTTGAGCAAGCATGAAACAAAAGAGAAAGCTTGTAAAGAAATGCATAAAAATCAAGTTATAAAATGCTCAACATCAGGTGCAGTAGCAGGCTTGGGTGGGTTAATTACTATGCCAGTCGCTATACCTGCAAATATAGGAAATGTGCTTTATGTTCAGATGAGAATGATAGCTTGTACTGCATATATGGCTGGTTATGATTTAAAAAGTGACCAAACACAGACTTTAGTGTATGCGTGTTTAGCAGGAGTGGGAGTGAATCAATTTTTCAAGAAAGCTGGAGTTACATTTGGCGAAAAAGTTACAAAAGCAATGATTAATAAAATCCCAGGAAAAGCCTTAACTGAAATAAATAAAAAAGTAGGAACAAGGTTATTCACGAAGTTTGGATCTAAGGGAATTGTAAACTTTGGAAAACTAGTCCCAGGAGTTGGTGCTGCAATTGGTGGAGGATTAGATTTTATAGAAACTAAAGCAATTGCAAATAGAGCTTACAAGTGGTTCTTTGAAAGTGATTTTGAAGATAAAACAAAAAAGAAAGAGGATTTTGTAGAAACAGAATATGAGTATGTAGATGTCAATGATGAAGACATCACAGTTGAAAACTCAGAAGAATAAATTCAAAAATATAATACCAACACTATGACGCCCAATAATCAGGGCGTCTTTCTTTGATTAAAAATCCCACTTTCTAAACTAACAAGTTTTCAGTCAACATATTGCGCGCTGTCATAAACAAGTATATAATAATAAGGTATGTATTAATGGCTTTTTCAGGCTGTGGTCAGACGGGAGAATGACAGGCTTGATATGTAGGCGCCAATCTTGGATTAGGCACCCTTAGATAAGCAATTAATGGGACTATAGATAAGTAAGGGGGGATATCTATGAAAAATAGAGTGAAGCAGGTCTTTGCATGCTTGCTTTCCATTCTAATTGTAGTTGTGGGCATAACGCCTATGACAAACTCAGTGGTTAATGCAGAAACCACTACAGGGCTTCAGTTTACTAGTATTAAGATAGTAGAATCTGAAACAGGTACCGTAGTAGCAGACCTGCTAAATGGGGAAACACCTAAGCTAAAGACTGGTGTAACCTATGCGCTAAACGTGAGCTATTCGGTTCCATTGAATCTGCAGTTTTCTAACACCTACCTCAACTTGAGATTTGGGGATGGTGTATATGTTAAGACACTTCCAGGAGCAACATTTACTGAGGGGCCGGTCGCATCGACAGGTTTTGAGTCTCTCGTAAAGACACCGATAGGAACGGGCACATCGCCTTATGGTTACCCGGGTGCAGGCTCCGAAAAATCCAGAAGTGGTGATCTAAAATACAAGAGCAAGGTTTCATTGACAAACGTTTCATCAGTCGGTGAGATATGCTTTGCCTTGGATGATGCCTATCTGAACCAGGATCCAAACCAAATTCTATCTAATTTGTTTAAGCTTAGCCTAAGCACCGATGCTACAAATGATATTGATGCTAAGTCTTTTAATGCTATTTCTACTGAGACATTTAACTATGGATTTTGGAACAACCAGCCAACAGAAGCTGTCTCAAAGGGACATACTACAAGTACGCTAAATGTATATAACACAGGTGGTAAGTCACTAACTAGAGCCGGAAGTAAGACTACGGTTCAGATTGTATACCCAAGTGATATCGAGCTAGTTGGCCTAGAGGAACGAGGACTATATAATACAAACGGAACAGTAGTATCAACCACAGAAAGTGGAGGCTTTAAGACGGCTACTGTCGAGTGGAATGAGCCAGGCTCATACTCAGGTGGACTTTCATTTTTCCCACACCTAAAGGTTCCAGCAAACAGCACTAGAGCTAATGGTTCAACATTTGATGTGGTAATCAAAAACTTCAGCAAAACTATTTGGAACGATAATCCTAACGTGGGAAGAACATCAAATGCGCAAGAAGCCAAGATGACAGTTACAATCATGGATGGAAGTACATCCGAGCGAACCAAGGGTTATGGACTTGTTGATACAATGCCAAACTGGGCGCTAAAGAAATATGACACATACAATGTGCGTCTCGGAAGCTTTTTGATAAAGAATGAGCTTCCAACGCCAACACTCCCAAAGACACTTGAGTTTAATATCGATAATGCTGACACTGCAATTATTCGAGGAGTGACAATTCCTTACGCAGCTGGTATGACATATGGAAATATCTACTGGACAACTGCTGATGGCAGAAGCGGAACAGCATCCCCAAGCGTAATTAAGCCATCGGGAAGCGTTTCAGCTCTAATCACTAATGAAGCACTAGGACTTGGTATAAACGACTCAATCAAAACCCTAAAGGTCGACCTAGGACCAATCCCTGCATCATATGACGGAATAAGACCTATGCAGGACCTACTTGATACTTGGAATCCAAATAATATCCACGTATCAGACGAATACTACGGATGGTCATACATTCCTGCAGGAATCTACGGATCATGGAAGAAGGGAACAAATGCAGACGTAGTTTCAACGATTAAGTTCTACACGACAGGCCAGACACCATCAAGCACTGATACAGTTAAGGTTGTAGGTAAGGCAGATAAGCCAAGAGTCGTAAACGGTGTTGGAACAATAAATAAGACACAAATAAACGGTGGAGACAGCTTCAATGTTTCAGGAAGAATTAACGATGCTAACTGGGACTGGAATCCACTCCAGGAGCCAGTAATCTACATGATTATGCCAGAAGGATTTGAGTACTCCAATTTGACCGTGACAAATGGAACTCTCAGCTCGCCAAGCTATGTTGGTGAATTTGAAAAGGACGGAGTCAAACTCAAAGTTTGGAAGTATTCAATAGACGTTGGACAAGAGACTAGAGGTCAATACCAACCAGACTTTTCAATCAAGAGCATGAATATTTCCTTTGATGTAAAGACTGATAAGACTGCGAGAGTCAAGACATATCACATCAATGACTTCCTCGGAATTACAACAAAGGACTTCAAGGACATAGACGCAGTTATAAAGCGTGAGAAGTGGGATGCAAGCAACTGGAACACTAATAAGTATACAGCTACATTTGGTGAGAAGGTTAACTCTGGAAAAGACATGGTATCGCTTTCAGAGGGTCTAGGAATCAAGATTACGCAGGCCTATGAGGTAAGCGCTAAGTCTGAACTTTTGATACCTGATACAGGAAAGTCCTATGTATACGACAATACATCAGAGACGGCAAAAGAAGCAACTACTCCAGTTCTAAAACCAGGAGACGATGCAACCCTCCGTATCACTGTGAGAAACAATATGACATCGCAGCTAGACCGCGTAAGTCTCTTTGTTCCACTGCTAAAGAAGGATTTGAACTTCGGAGCAGGCTTTATGCCAGAAGGCAAAACTGAACTTCCTCTAGAGCTTAAGAAGGTTGAGACAACACCTAATTTTGAGGTGAAGTACATAAAGCTCAAGGCCGGAAAGACATATCCGATAAATGAGTCGCCGCAGCCAACAGACTATGACATAGTTACAGACCCTGCAGATGCTAATATGATTATGTTAGTATCAAGATCTGCAGTTGCTCCAGGAGACGGCGGACGAGTTGATATCACATACAAGGTTGGAAATGATGTAACTCATCTATATAACGAGAAAAAGGACGTAATTACGCCAGTACTAGATTACAATATCGGCGGAAACACATCTACGCTCACAAGGGAGCCAGCAGCAGTTAGCTTCCATGTTGATGCTCCAGTAACAAGAGATATCACAGTTAAGAAGCTTTGGAAGGATCACGCAGGCACAGCAATTACAGCGCCAGTTACAAGCGTTGACGTAGAGCTTCTAAAAGATGGAGCAGTAGTAGAAGAAAAGCAGCTTACAGCAGCAAATGGTTGGACGGTTACCTTTGATAATCTCGAAAAGGCAAATGCAGCAGGGGTTGACTACGCATACACCGTAAGAGAAAAGGGGCTAGATGCATCAAATGACATTAAGCTTGATGGAGCTTGGTACAGAGCAACGACAAGCGGAAGCATGGATGCAGGCTTCACAGTTACAAATAAGAAGTCTTTGACCTTCACACCTATGATTCCAGCTACAACAAAGCTGACTGTATCAAAGGAGTGGAGCGGCCTATCGCAGGCTAACGCAAATGAGCAGTCAGTTACCGTAAAGCTCTTCAAAAACGGCGTAGCAACAACGCAGGAAAAGATTCTTGATAAGGATAATAACTTTAAGGCTACATTTGATAACTTGCCAGATACTGACGCAGTAAACGGAGTGAATACAAAGAACGTTTATACCGTTAAGGAAGTTGATGCTGACGGAAATGTACTAAATGCAGGCGATAAGATTAAGCTTGGAGATAAGGAGTTTGTCGTAAGCTATGACGGAGCAAAGGTAAAGAACACTCTTGTTAATCCTAAGATTAAACTCGAAGGCGATAAAGTTTGGAATGACGCAAATGATCAGGACGGCATAAGACCTGATGAAGTCACTGTAAAGCTAATAGCAAATGGTATAGACACAGGAAAGACTGCCAAGGCAACAAGGGCAGGAAACTGGGAATATAAGTTCGAAAACATAGATAAGTATGATGCAAACGGCGACGAAATAGTCTATAGTGTTGTGGAGATAGGTGTTCCAGGATATACGTCTAATGTTAATGGAACAAGGGTTACAAATACTCATGATCCAGCAAAAATCGATATCCCAGTAAAGAAAATCTGGAATGACGATAACGATGCTAAGGGAAAGCGTCCGCAGAGCGTACACATCACGCTATTTGCCGATGGTGTGAAGGCTGATGAAGTAGATTTTAATGCAGGAGATAACTGGGCGCACACATTTGCGAATATGCCTAAGTTCAATGATGGAAAGCTAATTAAGTACACAGTCAAGGAGGACGCGGTAGCAAGCTACGAGAGCAAGATCACGGGCGATGAGACTGAGTTCCAAGTGACAAATACATACAAGGAGCCAGTAAAGCCAAACGGTGGTAAGAAGGGCGGAAAGCCTAATACCTTCGATGATGGCGGAATGGCGCTTTACAGCATGATAGCAGGACTTTCAGGTCTAGCATTCATCGCTGTATCAAAAAAGAGAAAATATAGCAAATAGCCTATATTTATGGGCCGGTAGTCAAGGGGGCGCCGGTCCTTTTTTGCGCCTTGATTTGCATGTTAAAAGCCAGCGAAAATTACTTTGCACAAAAAGCTAGATATTGCCAGCCTAAACTTGCTTAAACATAGGAAAAATTATATAATTACACTAGATAATAATTTATTTTTCAAGCTATGGAGGTCTTTGTTTGACAATACAAGAAGCCAAAAACGATGCGAGAGAAAACGCATTTATAAGTTTTGATATAGATGAGACAGTGGATAGAGTCGCGCTGTTTGGTAACCTAGATATAAACCTTAATCTGATTAGTGAAGCAGCAGGCGTTCAGATAGTCCAAAGAGATAACTCACTTTTGATACGCGGAGAAAAACCTGAGCTAGCTATAGAGATGCTCAGGGAGCTCATAGACATAATGCATAGCGGAGAGTTCCTCGACGAACAAAAGGTGAACTACGTAATTCAGCTTAAGGCTGAGGGCGGTTCATACAGTGAAAGCGGAGTCGGAAAAGATGTTATCTGCTTTACAGCAAAGGGAAAGCCTCTAAAGGCCAAGACAGTCGGACAAAAGCGCTATGTCAATGCGGTGAGAAAGAGTGACATGGTCTTTGGCATAGGACCAGCTGGAACGGGTAAGACATATCTTGCAGTAGCTCTTGCAGTAAGCGCATATAAGAACAAAGAGGTTGAGAAGATAATCCTGACAAGACCAGCTGTTGAAGCAGGCGAAAAGCTAGGATTTTTGCCGGGAGACCTTCAGGATAAGGTGGACCCATATCTTCGACCAGTATACGATGCGCTATATGATCTTCTTGGGAGAGATAATGCTCTAAGACTTAAGGAGCGCGAGCTTATCGAGGTTGTTCCTCTAGCGTATATGAGAGGTAGAACCCTAGATAATGCCTTTATCATACTTGATGAAGCTCAGAACACGACCTGCGAGCAGATGAAGATGTTTTTGACGCGTATGGGATTTGGTTCCAAGATTGTGGTTACAGGTGACGTGACACAGATAGACCTTCCAGCAGGAAAGAAGAGCGGACTTATCGATGCTGAGAGAGTCCTAAAGGGCGTAAAGGGCATAGAATTCTGCTATCTGAGGGAGATGGACGTCGTTAGACATGAGATGGTTAAGCGCGTAATCAGCGCCTACGATAGGTATTATAAGCATCATCCAAAGAAGGAAGAAAAATAATGGAAATCTATTTTGAGAATGAACAGGCAGTAAGCGAGGAGCTGCTGGCTTTGATGGAAGAAAGCGCAAGGCTTTGTCTGGCAAAGGAAGGAATTCCAGAGGAGAATTGCGAGTTTTCGGTAAGCTTTGTAGGTAGGGAAGAAATTAAAGAGCTAAACAGCACATATAGAGGCGTTGATAAGGTCACAGATGTGCTTTCGTTTCCTCAGTTTGAGGATTTTAGCGAGCTTCCTGAGGATCAGATAATCTGCCTTGGTGACATCGTAATCTGCGAGGATAAGGCGAAGGAGCAGGCCGAGGAATTTGGACATTCGTATGAGCGTGAGATAATATATCTATTTACGCATAGCGTTCTTCATCTTCTTGGCTACGACCACATGGATGAGGATGAGAAGGCTGAGATGAGAGAGCGTGAAGAAGAAGTAATGATGGAGCTTAAGCTTAATAGGGTTTAGAGCAAGCTACTTCTTAAAGGAGGAAGTCATGAGTAATATAACAGATGTCGATCTATATAAGCTCGCAAGAAAAGCTGCGAGAAATGCCTATGCACCGTTTTCGGGATTTAGGGTTGGAGCAGCAATTTTGACGACAACAGGTGAGATTTTTACAGGTGTAAATGTTGAAAACTCAAGCTATGGCGCTACGATATGCGCTGAGCGCGTCGCATGTGCAAAGGCTATTTCAGAGGGCTTTAGAAACTTTGAGGCGATTGCTGTTGCGACATATTCAGGGGACCAGGCAGTTCCGTGTGGAATGTGCAGGCAGTTTCTCTTTGAGTTTGCACCAAATCTCAAGGTTATAACAGGAAGAGATGAAGAGAATATCGAGGTGACAAGTCTCGATGAACTATTACCGAAAGGATTTAGATTATGAAGTCGGGATTTGCAGGAATTATAGGAAGACCAAATGTCGGAAAGTCGACATTGCTGAACTCCATTCTGGGCGAGAAAATCGCAATCACAACAGATAAGCCGCAGACAACGAGAAACAGCATAAGAGGTATTTACACCGAGCATACTGAGGATGGAGACTCAAGCCAGATAGTTTTTATCGATACTCCAGGAATTCACAAGGCTCATAATAAGCTTGGAGCAGCTATGGATGACATAGCTATTAAGACATATAAGGAAGTTGACGTAATACTATTTCTTGTAGATAGAAGTCCGGATAAGGGAAGAGGCGATACCTATATCCTAGATATGATTAAGGATGTTGAAACTCCAAAGTTCCTAGTCATAAACAAGGTTGATACCATGGACCCAGAAGAGTTCAAAAAGACCTATGATATCTATGAAAAGATGGGCATTTTTGATGAGATATTCGGCATTTCGGCCCTAAAGGGAACTCATGTAAAGAAACTTGTGAAGGCGATTCAGGGATATCTTGAGGAGGGACCTATGTTCTTCCCAGAGGATATGTTGACTGACCATCCAGAGCGCTTTATCGTGAGCGAGATAATTCGCGAGAAGCTTTTGATGTACCTAAACGAAGAGGTTCCGCATGGCGTTGCCGTTGAGATAGAAAGCTATAAGGAAGATCCTAAGCTAACCGAAATTGGTGCCGTCATCTACTGCGAGAGAAAGTCGCACAAGGGCATCATCATCGGAAAGCAGGGAAAGAAGCTAAAGGGCATAGGAAAGAGCGCAAGGCTAGAGATAGAAGCACTTCTGGGAGTTAGGGTTTACCTACAGCTATTTGTAAAGGTCAAAGAGAACTGGCGTGACTCAGACTTTGCTATCTCAAACTTCGGATACAGCGAGGATAGGTGATAGCATGCTTGCCGATTCTACAGGAATCATTTTAAGGCGAATAAATGCAACCTCGGGCAGGAAGATGCTCTCCATATTCACGCAAAAATACGGAAAGATAAGTGCGGGCACAAGCATCTCAGAAAAGAGTAGCAAGGGCAAGGCGACGCTGAGTCTAAACCGATTTACCTATGGGCGCTACGAGATTTTTAGGAGCCGTGACTTCTACAATGTCAACAGCGGAGAGGTAGTGAAAAGCTTTTTCCGAATAGGAGAGGATCCAGACAAGTACTTTGCAGCATCCTTTGCGCTAGAGCTGACGGACAAGGCGCTTCCAGAGGAGCTTCCTCAGCCAAAGCTTTTGAACGAGCTTGTGGATTTTCTTGGAACGCTAGAGGATAGAAGCAAGGGCTTTATAACCCTTGTCATAGCCTATGAAATTAAGCTGCTTGATGCAGTAGGAATGCTGCCAAATCTAGATGAATGCGTGGTCTGCGGATCAAAGCCAGACGATGCGAAAAAGCTCAGGTATTTCAGCGTCGAAGACGGAGGAATGATATGCGAGGAATGCATGAGAGAAATAGAACAGGAAATCGCACAAAATTCTAAGTCTAGGGCAAAGCCGAGATTGATTTATAGCCCTAAATTTGATATAGTTAGTATAATTAAATATTTCTCCAAAAAACCTATCTCTGCCTTCGGAAACATCATGCTTGATGCCGAAACAGAGGAGGAACTTTATAAGATTTTAAGAGAATATATTTCATATCATATGGATGTAGGTACGCTTAAGAGCGAGCTATATCCTAGCATTGTATAGGAGGTTTACAATGGAAATTACATTAGAAAAGATTGAATTAGTAAGGGATCGCACAGGGGTAACCTACAAGGAAGCCAAGGAAGCTTTAGAAGCAGCAAACGGAAACGTTGTAGATGCGATAATTGCAATTGAAGAGACAGTAGACTGCTCAGACAAGAACAGTACTAAGGCTAAGAAGGATGCTTTGATAGGCAGAATGAAGGAGATGTTTGACAAGGGTAATGTTTCAAGAATCGTTGTATCAAGAGACGATAACACATTCCTAAACATTCCGCTAAATGTAGGTATAGTAGGAACAGTAATCGCACCATGGGGAATGATTGCTGGTGTTGTTGCTGCGCTAGGATTTAGATGCAAGATTGAGTTTGTTAAGGACGACGGATCAGTTATAGACCTATCAGAGAAGGCTAATGACTTCTATGATACAGCTAAGGAGAAGGGAACTGACTTCTATGCTGACATGAAGGAGAAGGCTCCAGAGGTTTACTCAGACCTAGTTAATAAGGGTGGAGAAGCTTTCAACAAGGCTAAGGATGTTGCAGCTGATGTAGCAGCTAAGGCTAAGAGCAAGGTTGTTAAGAACGATTTTGCTGATGATATCAATCTAGATGATATCGAAGAGGCTGAGGAAGCAGTAGAAGAGACTGCAAAGGAAGCAGTTGATAAAGCAGCAGATGCTGTTAAGGACGCTGCAGACACAGTTAAGGAAAAGGTAGAAGAATAATCGGAATCAAATCCGAATTCAATTTTAATTAATTTGAAATACAAGGGAAGCAGGTTATTTTTACAGATGGAAAACAGTAAAGCAACGATGGAAAAAATTGTCGCATTAGCAAAGAACAGAGGATATGTTTATCCGGGTTCTGAGATTTACGGCGGTTTGGCTAACACATGGGACTACGGTCCTTTGGGCGTAGAGTTTAAGAACAATGTTAAGAAGGCTTGGTGGAAGAAGTTCGTACAGGAATCCAAGTACAATGTCGGGCTCGACGCAGCTATTTTGATGAACCCACGCACATGGGAGGCATCTGGGCACATCGGAGGCTTTGCTGACCCTCTTATCGACTGCAAGGAGTGTAGATCTAGATTCCGTGCTGATAAGCTAATTGAGGACTATCGCAGCGAAAAAGGTCTTCCAGAGGAAGCTATCGACGGCTGGTCAAATGAGAAGCTAGAGGAGTACATCAGAGATGAGCAGATTGCTTGTCCTGAGTGTGGTAAGAGCAACTATACAAACATCAGACAGTTCAATTTGATGTTTAAGACCTTCCAGGGTGTAACTGAGGACTCACAGTCACAGATTTACCTTCGTCCAGAGACAGCACAGGGAATTTTCGTAAACTTCAAGAACGTGCAGAGAACTTCACGTAAGAAGATTCCATTCGGAATTGCACAGATCGGTAAGTCATTCAGAAACGAGATTACTCCTGGTAACTTCACATTCAGAACAAGAGAGTTTGAGCAGATGGAGCTTGAGTTCTTCTGTAAGCCAGGTGAGGACCTAGAGTGGTTTAATTACTGGAGAACATACTGCGTTGACTTCCTAAAGTCACTTGGAATGACGATGGAAAACATCAGAACAAGAGACCACGAAAAGGAAGAGCTATCACACTACAGCAACGCGACAACAGATATAGAGTTCCTATTCCCATTCGGATGGGGCGAGCTATGGGGTATCGCAGATAGAACTGACTTTGACCTTAGCAAGCACGCAGAGTTCTCAGGTCAGGACATGACATATCTTGACCCAGATACAAATGAGAGATATGTTCCATACTGCATAGAACCATCGCTTGGAGCTGATAGAGTTGCGCTTGCATTCCTAGTTGATGCATACGATGAAGAGGTTCTATCAACTGACGATAACGGCAAAGAGGATACAAGAATTGTCCTAAGACTTCACCCAGCACTTGCACCATTTAAGGCTGCTGTGCTACCTCTATCAAAGAAGCTCTCAGTCGTTGCAGAGCCTATATTTGAAGAACTATCCAAGTACTTTAACGTAGACTACGACGCATCAGGATCAATCGGTAAGCGCTACCGCAGAGAGGACGAAATCGGAACGCCATTTAGCATCTGCGTGGACTTTGATACTGAGACAGACGGCTGCGTAACTATCAGAGATAGAGACACTATGGAGCAGATAAGAATTCCAGTTTCAGAAGTAAGAAGCTATATCGAAGAAAAGCTTGTATTTTAAGTGAAAAAATAGGAGAACAACAGCATGAAGCATTTTGTTTACTCGTTTAACGAAGGATCAAAGGATATGCGCAGCCTACTAGGCGGAAAGGGCGCTAACCTTGCAGAGATGACAAAGATAGGACTTCCAGTACCTTTCGGATTTACAATTACAACCGAGGCCTGTAACGAGTACTATCGCAATGGAGGAAAGCTTGGCGAGGAACTAATTTCCGAGATCAAAGAAAAGCTGAGTGAACTTGAGAATGTAACAGGCAAGACTTTTGGAAGCACAACAAATCCACTTCTTGTTTCTGTAAGATCAGGATCGGTATTCTCTATGCCGGGAATGATGGATACCATTCTCAATCTAGGCCTAAACGACGAGTCAACTAAGGGACTTGCAGACCTTACGGAGAATAGAAGATTTGCTCTAGACAGCTTCCGTAGATTTATACAGATGTACGGAAACGTAGTTATGGAGATAGATAGCAAGAATTTTGAAGACATCATAGAAAAAGCAAAGCACGACCGCGGAATCATGTATGATATCGATCTTGATGAAGAGGCTCTTTGCGAAATTATCGATGATTACAAGAAGGTTGTTAGATATGGACAGGAAGGTGGTTTCCCATCAGATCCTAAGGTTCAGCTAATCGAAGCCGTAAAGGCAGTATTCCGCTCATGGAATAACGACAGAGCGATTAGATATAGAAGAATGGAGAGAATTCCTGATTCACTAGGAACTGCCGTAAACGTTCAGTCCATGGTATTTGGTAATATGGGTAATACATCTGGAACAGGTGTAGCATTTACTAGAAGCCCTGTAAACGGAGACAACCACGTGTACGGTGAATTCCTTGTAAATGCACAGGGTGAGGACGTTGTAGCTGGTATTAGAACACCTAAGCCTATCAGTGAGATGGCAGAGTCTTTCCCTGAGGTATATGAGGACTTCATGAACATCGCAAAGGTGCTTGAGCAGCACTATAAGGATGCTCAGGACATGGAATTTACTGTTGAGCGTAACAAGCTTTACATGCTTCAGACAAGAGCCGGAAAGCGTACAGCTCAGTCAGCGGTTAAGATTGCTGTAGATATGGAAAGAGAAGGTCTCATCGACAGAGAAACAGCTGTTATGAGAATAGAGCCAGGTCAGATTGACCAGCTTCTCCACCCAAGATTTGACGAGGACGAGCTAAAGGGAGTTTCAGCTATTGCAAAGGGACTTCCAGCATCACCAGGTGCAGTTAGCGGTAAGATATATTTCAACGCTCTAGAAGCTGAAGCTGCAGTAAAGAAGGGCGAGAAGGCTATCCTCGTAAGAGAGACCACTTCACCAGAGGACCTTGCAGGAATGATCGCAGCAGGCGGAATTCTTACAGCAAAGGGAGGAGTTACATCCCACGCTGCTGTAGTTGCAAGACAGATGGGTAAGTGCTGCGTAGCAGGATGTTCAGAAATCCTAGTTTCAGAGGATAAGAAAGAGCTCAAGACAAAGGACAAGGTTTACGGAGAGGGAGATGTAATCTCACTTGACGGTTATAATGGAAAGGTTTATGAGGGAGAAATCCATACAGTAGAGCCAAACCTATCAGGTGACTTTGGCGTTATCATGTCATGGGCTGACGGAATCAGAAGCCTCAAGATCAGAACAAATGCAGATAAGCCTGAGGATGCGCTTAAGGCTTTAGAGTTTGGTGCAGAGGGAATAGGACTTTGCAGAACTGAGCACATGTTCTTTGAGGAGAATAGAATCCCAGCTATCAGAAGAATGATAGTTGCAGATACAGAAAGCGAAAGACGTGAGGCTCTTGATGCACTTCTTCCATACCAGAAGAACGACTTCAAGGGAATCTACGAGGTTATGAAGGAAAATCCAGTAACTATTAGACTTCTGGATCCTCCACTACATGAGTTCCTTCCTCACACAGATGCTGAAATCAAAGGACTTGCAGAAAAAATCGGCGTCCCTTATGAAAAGCTTGTAAGAAGAACTGACGAGCTTCATGAGAACAATCCAATGCTCGGTCACAGAGGATGTAGACTTGCTATAAGCTACCCTGAAATCGCAGAGATGCAGACAAGAGCTATTATGGAAGCTGCTATAGAGGTAAGCGAAGAGAAGGGCTATAACATTGTACCTGAAATCATGATTCCTCTAACATCAAGCGATAAGGAAATGGCATATATCAAGGATATCGTTGCTAAGGAAGCTGAGAGATGTAAGGAGGAGAAGTCTTCAGATATCAAGTATGTGATAGGAACGATGATTGAGACTCCAAGAGCTGCACTTACTGCAGACGAAATCGCAGAGAGCGCTGAGTTCTTCTCATTTGGTACAAATGACATGACTCAGATGACATACGGCTTCTCAAGAGATGATACTGCTAAGATCATCGAAACATATATCGAGAAGAACATCTTTGAGGAAGACATCTTCCGCTCAATTGACGAAAAGGGTGTAGGAAAGCTACTCGAAATTGCAGTTAAGCTCGGAAGACAGACAAGAAACGACCTCAAGATAGGTATCTGCGGAGAGCACGGTGGTGACCCAAGAAGTATAGAGTTCTGCCACAAGCTAGGACTAAACTACGTTTCATGCTCACCATACAGAGTTCCAATTGCAAGAATAGCAGCAGCACAGGCAGCAATTAAGAGCAATCAGGAATAATAAATTGATTAACAAAGGGCGTCATTAATTTGGCGCCCTGTTTTGATATAAAAAGTATTTAAATTTAAATGTTTACTAGCAATCAAAGGGGCGTATAATATAAATGATATGTGCATAGGATGTGCACCGCAGTAGTTAACCGAAAGGAGTTAATATCATGTCAATAGAAAACAAAATCGATCAGGCTAAAGGTGCTGTAAAAGAAGGTCTAGGAAAAGTAAGTGGAGATAAAAAGACTGAATTTGAAGGTGCAGTAGAAAAGGCAGCTGCTAAGGTTAAAGAGGTCGGCGAAAGCGTAAAGGACTCCGTAGAAGGAGCAGTTGAAGGTCTAAAGAAGGCTGTAAGCAAAGATAAATAATTAAGATTTTCTTTAAATACTCATTATAAAAAGGTCTTCTATGGTAGAATATATCACAGAAGATTTTTTGTTGTATTAAGTGTTATATCCGTTTTTTTGGAAATATATAAATAAGTATATTTGGAAGGAGACAGGATGCTAAGAGATTTATTTAGATATTTCAAACCGCATAGAAAGATATTTGCGCTCGATATGTTTTGTGCCATTATGATTGCGTTTATCGACCTTGCGTTTCCGCTAGTTTCAAGGACGGCGATGTACGATCTGCTTCCGCAGAGCAAGTACAGGACATTCTTTGTTGTAATGGCTATAGTTGCCGTTGCATACGTGCTTAGGTCGATTTGCTACTACATTATGACCTACTGGGGACATACCTTCGGTATTAGGGTTGAAACTGATATAAGGGCGGACCTTTTCAATAAACTGCAGAGTCTAGACTTTGAGTTTTACGATAAGAATAGGACAGGTACTTTGATGAGCAGGCTGACAAGCGACCTCTTTGAGATTACGGAGCTTGCACACCACGGCCCTGAAGACCTCGTAATTGCGATACTTTCGATATCAGGTGCTCTGATAGTTATGTTTAGCATAGAGTGGAGACTTGCGCTAGTTGTAGCTGTGCTTGTACCTATTTTCCTTTTGATTGTCATACTGACAAGAAAGCAGATGTCTAGGGCATCGGTTAATGTAAAGAAGAAAATTGCTGATATAAACACGGAGATTGAGTCATGTATTTCAGGAATTAAGACATCAAAGGCCTTTGCCAACGAGGATGTCGACAACGACAGATTCATGGATTCAAACTATGTGTATAGGACGTCAAAGAGTGAGTTCTACAAAGCGATGGGAACCTTCAACGCATCGCAGGAATTTTTTATGTGCATCATGCCGGCTGCAGTTATCGCCATAGGTGGAAAGCTCATAATGGACGGGCAGCTTAACTACATAGATTTAATCACATTTACGCTTTATGTTTCAGCATTTATTACGCCAGTTAGAAAGATGGCAAACTTTGCTGAGATCTTTGCAAACGGTATGGCTGGGCTTAGGAGATTCAGCGAAATCATGGCGCTTAAGCCTCAGGTAGAGGAGAAGCCAGATGCTATTGATTTTGATGTCAAAGAGGGAAATATCGACTTTGATGATGTTACATTTGCATACGATGGAGTTCACGATGTTGTAAATAACATGAATCTCCATGTTAAGGCAGGAGAAACTCTAGCAGTTGTCGGAGCTTCCGGTGGGGGAAAGACTACTGTCTGCCAGCTGATTCCAAGGTTTTATGATGTGAGCAGTGGAAGCATCAAAATAGATGGAGTTGACGTTAGAGATGTAACTAAGAATTCACTTCGTGAGAATATCGGAATTGTTCAGCAGGATGTCTTCATCTTTGCAGACACAATCTTAGAAAACATCAGATACGGTAAGCCATCAGCAAGCTATGAGGAGGTTGTCATCGCAGCAAAGAAGGCTGAGATATTTGACGACATCATGGAGATGCCTGACCAGTTTGATACCTATGTAGGGGAGAGGGGAACAAGGCTCTCGGGAGGCCAGAAACAGAGACTTTCCATAGCTAGAATCTTCCTAAAGAATCCTAGAATTTTGATTCTAGACGAGGCGACATCGGCACTTGATACGATTACGGAAAGGTCGATTCAAAAGTCCTTTGATGAGCTATCAAAGGATAGAACCTGCCTAATCATAGCGCATAGACTTGCAACCGTTCAAAATGCGGATAGAATAATCCTAGTTGACGATGGAAGAATTGCAGAAGAGGGAACTCATGCTGAGCTCATGAAGCTTGACGGAAGATATGCAAAGCTATTTAATACTCAGAGACTCGATTATTCGAGCGACGAGGAAAATTAGAATAGAAGAATCGAAAAGCCTGTGGACTTCCACAGGCTTTGATTTTGCTTTTATGAACGATTAGTTCTTTAGGCTCTGAAGTGGAGCAGGGATTCTGCCGCCGCGAAGTATCATCTTTGCTGGGGACTTATCTCTAAGCTTCATAACTGGACCATAGCCGAGAAGTCCGCCGAAGTTCAGCTCCTCGCCCTCGGAAAGGCCAATGGCGGGGATAACTCTAACTGCTGTAGTCTTGGAGTTTACCATTCCGATAGCCGCTTCATCAGCAATTATAGCTGAGATGGTTTCAGCAGGCGTATCTCCAGGAATTACTATCATGTCTAGACCTACTGAGCAAACAGCTGTCATAGCCTCTAGCTTTTCTATGCTTAGTGTTCCTTCTCTTGCAGCCTTGATCATGCCAGCGTCCTCACTGACTGGGATGAAAGCTCCTGAAAGTCCGCCAACGCTTGATGAAGCCATAACTCCGCCTTTCTTGACAGCGTCATTTAGCATTGCAAGCGCTGCTGTAGTACCGTGTGTACCGCACTGCTCAAGGCCTATTTCCTCAAGTATGTGAGCAACTGAGTCGCCGACAGCTGGAGTTGGAGCAAGCGAAAGGTCTACGATTCCAAATGGAACATTTAGTACTTCAGCTGCTTCGCTTCCGACTAGCTGACCTACTCTTGTAATCTTAAAAGCAGTTCTCTTAATCTGCTCTGAAACCTCGTTTAGACTTGCGCAAGGGTCCATCTTTGATAGAGCAGATCTAACTACGCCAGGGCCTGAAACACCAACGCTTAGGACAGTGTCAGATTCGCCGACGCCATGAAATGCACCAGCCATGAATGGGTTGTCTTCTACAGCATTACAGAAAACAACTAGCTTTGCTGCACCTATGCACTGCTTGTCCTTTGTGAGCTTTGCAGCTTCGAGAACCTGCCTTCCCATTAAAGCTACAGCGTCCATGTTGATTCCGGCCTTTGTTGAGCCTACGTTTACTGATGAGCAAACGAGCTCAGTTTCTGCAAGAGCCTGAGGAATTGAGTTTATGAGCTCAAGGTCACCTGCGCTAAAGCCCTTGTGAACTAGGGCAGAGTAGCCACCGATGAAGTTGACTCCGCATTCCTTTGCAGCCTTGTCAAGAATCCTTGCGTATTTGATTGGGTCTCCGCCAGAAACACCTGCGAGCATGGCGATAGGAGTTACAGAAATTCTCTTATTTACGATGGGAATATCGTATTTCTTCTCTATGCTTTCACCAGTTGAAACTAGCTTTTCTGCCCTGCGGCAAATCTTGTCGTATATCTTTTGACATGATCTATCAATATCGCTATCTGCAGCATCGAGCAGGGAAATTCCCATGGTTATCGTTCTAATATCAAGGGATTCGTCCTGTATCATGCCTATGGTTTCTAATATGTCGTTTGTATTTATCATGTATCCCTCCAGCAGACTAAATCCTGTGCATTGCGTTAAAGATGTCCTCGTGCATAACGTGAATTGTCATGCCAGTAGCCTCTGCTTCGATATTCTTTTTGAGCTCGTCAAGCGGAATTGAAAGCTCTGAGATGTCGATGACCATGATCATGCAGAAGATTTCTGTCAAAACTGACTGACTTACATCGATAACGTTTGCATTTGCCTCTGCGCAGGCCTTGGATACCTTTGCGAGTATGCCGACAGCGTCCTTGCCGACAACAGTTACAACTGCTTTTTCCATAATTTTGTCCATTTTTTCCTCCAGTTATTTTAGTTCTGCTATGTATATATCTCTTGCTAAAGTATTGTCTGTTCTGTATTTTATATCAAAATGAGGATATTCAGCGCCAAGCCTCTCCTTGTTAATGCCGCAGTTTCCAATCATATTGGAGAAGGACTGAGGATTAGAGAAGATGTCGACCTTGAGTTTAGGCTTTGGGGTCTCGTTTGCGTAACTAGAGCTTGTAGTACTCGTAAAGCCTGAACTATTAGAATCTGATGCGCCCGCAAGCCCCGTGCCATCTATATTTGGCACGTGTACAGGACCCATGCCGTCTGTCTTTTTCATCAAAGCATCTAGCTGTTCCTTAAGTGCTTCATATGCTATCTCGCCTTCGACGAGCTGTCTGAAGGCTGGGTGATAGGTGCCGCCATTGACTGCAGATAAATCGCTTCCGCCGATTATATCTGTGCTCTTAAGCCCGACCCTCATTATATTTATTCCTGCTTTATGCAGAATCTTATACATCTCCTTGGTTCGAAGCAGGGCTTCTTCCTTGCTCAAAGCCTCGTAGCTTCCGTCCTCGTACATTTCATAGAGCTCTGTACCGTCTATGACCAAAGTAGGGTAGAGCCTTGCTAGCTCAGGGGCAAGTGCTACTGTCTCCCTTGCTGAATATATACAGCGCTCAAGACTATCTCCAGGAAGCCCAATCATGAGCTGAATTCCAAGCTTAAACCCTCGCGCCTTTATCAGCTTTGCGGCTGTCTTTGCAATCTCACTATCGTGCCCTCGCTTGGATAGTCTAAGCACTTCGTCGCTAAAGGACTGAACACCTAGCTCTATAGTGCTTACATTATAGCGTCTGAGATTTTCCAAAATCTCTTCGTCTATGCAGTCTGGCCTTGTCGATATGTGTAGGGATGAAACCTTTCCCTGATCTATATATTCGTTTGCGACCTTAAGATACGCGGTCTGTTTATCGATTGGTATTGCAGTAAAGCTTCCGCCGTAAAAAGCGATTTCTATCTCCTTGGGATCAAGGTCTCCGAGCGTCGACAGGTATCTTTCTACGGTTTCCCTGACCTCATCTGTGCTTACTGCCTTAGTTCTTGCGGTTATCTTTTGCTGATTGCAGAAAACGCAATGGCAGGGGCAGCCGAGATGGGGGATGAATATAGGAATTATCGCATGCTTTTTCATATTATTTGCTCCGTGTTCTGCATGAGCCTGCGATTAAAGAATCGATCCTATGTCGGTAAGCTGATACTCTGGGAACCACTTACATCTTATTCCGCGCTCCTCGGCGAACTCTAAAATCCTTGGAAAATCAGGATGAGAGGAGAGGTCTCCGTTAAATACAAGCTCATCTCCAACTCTGCCACAGGTTCCGCCTATGAATCCTGTGTCATAGCCGTCGAGGCGAACAAAGCCTGGCTGTACAAGAAGAACTGAAAGGTCTTCTATGCCTTCACAGGCTTTTGCAATTCCAGCATCGTAGGTGATGATTGAGCTTTCGTCAACGATAGCGATGCTGCACTTTGTATATCCTTGTTTGACGTCGATGAGGTACATTCCCATTTCCTCAGCGACCTTGAGTAGGCGCGGCGCCGTACAGGAAAGGTTGTGTATGAAGTACTTTCCTGTACATGCTGCATTGAATGCAGCATCCTGAGGATAGTACCTGCCGAGGTCCTCAGGCGCCGCCATGTAGACGGGAGCCTTGTCCCCGATTCCCATTTTGCACAAGAAAATATCGGGATGATTTGAAATCCCGCGATCAACAATTCCGTTTGATGAAATTGGCTCAAGCACATGCCCAAGCCCTGTTAAATACTCTTTAAGATGATAGTGTGCATCTTTTGCTATATATATTTTACTCATGATGACATTATACTACAAATACGGGCAAAAATATTATATAATTAGTGATATATGAGATTAAATTTGTGGAGGATGAAATGGATTACAATTTATTAGCAAAACTGCTGTTTCCAAATATAGATAAGAGCCCAGAGGATTATGAAAAAATCTATCCGAAGAGAAATCTGCCAGAGGGAGCAAAGGTGACAAGACTAGGACCATCACCAACTGGTTTTATCCACCTCGGAAATCTTTACGGAGCCTTTGTGGACGAAAGACTTGCTCATCAGTCAGGCGGAGTATTCTATCTAAGAATTGAGGATACTGACGACAAGCGTTTTGTCGATGGTGCAGTTAAGATTATCATCGATTCTCTCAGATTCTTTGGAATAAGCTTTGACGAGGGTGCAGGACTAGATGGAGATACAGGAGCTTACGGAGACTACACCCAGAGCAAGAGAGGGGAAATCTACGCTTCGTTTGCTAAGAAGCTCGTGAGAGAAGCTAAGGCGTATCCATGCTTTTTGACAGAAGAAGAAATCTCTGCTATTAGAGCAAAGCAGGAAGCTGAGAAGCAAAATCCTGGAATCTATGGTGAGTTTGCAGCGCACAGAAACCTAAGCCTAGAGGAAGTAGAAGCTAATATTAAAGCCGGAAAGCCTTATGTTTTGAGACTTAAGTCAGACGGAAATCCAGATCCAGAAAAGGCTCGCAGAATCAAGGTTGAAGACGCGATAAGAGGAACGCTCGAAATGCCGGAAAACTTCCAGGACGTCGTCATCCTTAAGACCACAGGAATCCCAACCTACCACTTCGCACACGTGGTTGACGACCACCTGATGAGAACGACTCACGTCGTAAGAGGCGCAGAGTGGCTACCGTCACTGCCAATCCACGTTGAGCTCTTCGAAAAGCTCGGACTAGCGCTTCCAATCTACTGCCACACAGCGCAGCTAATGAAGCTAGACGAAAACGGAAACAAGCGAAAACTCTCCAAGAGAGAAGACCCAGAGCTATCGCTTGATTACTATCGCAACCTAGGATATCATCCGGCTGCGGTAAGAGAATATCTGCTAACCATCCTAAACTCCAATTTTGAAGAATGGAGAGCAGAGCATCAGGATGCGGATATTGACGAGTTCACCTTCACAACAGAGAAGATGAGTAACTCTGGTGCACTCTTTGATTTGAATAAGCTAAACGACATAAGTAAGGATGTACTTCTTAGAATCCCAGCAGAGGAAATCGTAGAATTCCTAAAGGGCTGGGCTGAGGAATTCAAGCCTGAAATCATGTACATCTTTGATGATGAGGAATACCTAAAGAAGATTATAGACCTTGGTAGAAACGATAAGAAGCCAAGAAAGGACCTCGTTTATGCAAAGCAGATTGTCGAATTTATAAGCTATTTCTTTGACGATATGTTTGCAAGAGAGGATGAGATTCCTGCAGAGGTTTCAGCTGAGGATGTAAGAGAAATCCTAAAGAAATACATGGAAAGCTATGACCATGCAGACGACCAGAGCCAGTGGTTTGACAAAATCAGAAACATAGCTGTTGAGCTTGGATATGCTGCAAAGCCTAAGGATTACAAGAAGAATCCAGAGGATTATAAGGGTCATGTTGGACACGTGAGCACAGTTGTAAGAATTGCGCTTATGGGCAGAGCTCAGTCGCCTGATGTTTGGTGCATACAGCAGATTATGGGCGAGGAAATGACTCGCAGAAGAATCACTAGCTACGAGATATAATACGGGCTATATGCCAATAACAAGCTCGCATTTTGTGTAAACTACACTAAACTGCGGGCTTGATACATTTAGGAGAAATATGGTAAACATAGGAAATCACTGGGATGAGATACTTGCTGACGAGTTTAAAAGTGAGTATTACCAAAGGCTTAGACAATTTTTGATAGAGGAATATCGCGAGCATGTTATATATCCTGACATGCACGATATCTTTAATGCACTCAAGGAAACAGATTTTGACGATACTCGCGTTTTGATACTAGGTCAGGATCCGTATCACGGAGCGGGACAAGCTCATGGCATGGCTTTTTCAGTAAAGCCAGGAGTTAAGCAACCACCGTCTCTCGTAAATATTTTTAAGGAGCTTCGTGAGGAACTAGGAACGCCTATGCCAAGCTCTGATAACGGTTACCTACTCAGCTGGGCTAAGCAGGGCGTCCTCCTTCTTAACACCTGCCTTACAGTGAGGGAAGGAAAGCCGAATTCTCACAAGGGAAAGGGCTGGGAAAGACTTACTGATGCTATAATTTCTAAGCTAAACGATAGAGAAGAGCCTGTTGTCTTTATTCTCTGGGGTGCTAATGCAAGAGCTAAGAAGTCCCTAATCACAAACGAAAGACATTTGATACTTGAAGGTGCGCATCCTAGTCCGCTATCGGCATATAATGGTTTTTATGGCGGAGCCTACTTTACGATGACTAATGAATTCCTAGAAAAAAACGGTAAAAAAGCTATAAACTGGGACATTACAGATTTGTAATATTGAACATTTTATGGTATAATTTATTGTTAAATCAATGAATAAAGAAGGTAAAATTATGTCTGAAAGACAAAAAATAATTAACATTGCCGTTATAGCCCATGTAGATGCTGGTAAGTCGACGCTCGTAGATGCTTTTCTGAAGCAGAGCGGTATATTTAGAGACAACGAAGCTATGGCAGATTGCGTCATGGATAGCGACGATATAGAGCGTGAGAGAGGTATAACTATCTACTCCAAGAACTGCTCAGTAATGCATAATGACGTTAAGATAAACATCGTCGATACACCAGGCCACGCGGATTTTTCATCTGAGGTAGAGCGTATCATGAAGACCGTAGATACGGTTATTCTGCTTGTTGACTCAAGTGAGGGACCTATGCCACAGACTCGCTTTGTTCTTAGCAAGTCGCTAGAGCAGGGGCTAAATCCTATTTTGTTCATTAACAAGATCGATAAGAAGGATGCCAGAATCGACGAGGTTGTCGATGAGGTATACGAGCTGTTCATGGATCTAGACTCAAACGATGATCAGCTTAACTTCCCAATACTCTACGGAGTTGCAAGACAGGGAATAGCTGTTAAGGACCCGTCTGATATCGACGGACTTGAGTTTAGACAGGGTGACAGCAAGCTAAAGCACACACCAGAGGGATATGGCGGATTCGATATTACGCCACTCTTTGATACAATAATTGAACACTGCGAGGTTTACCCAGATAGAAGAGAAGAACCTTTGCAAATGCAGATTTCAACACTTGCCTACGATGACTATATCGGAAGACTAGGAATCGGAAGAATTACAAGAGGCGTACTCAAGCAGGGAAGTCAGGTTTCTGTCGTAAAAGAAAACAGTGTAGAAAATCGCAAGATCGGTCAGATCTTCGTTTACAGAGGTCTTAAGAGAGTACCTGTTGAGGAAGCTCAGTGCGGTGACATAGTTGTCGTTTCAGGTATCTCAGATATCTCAATCGGTGAGACAATCTGCGATCCGTCAGCACCAGAGGGACTAGGCAGCATCATGATTGAGGAGCCTACGCTTTCGATGAATTTCATGGTTAACTCATCTCCATTTGCTGGTCAGGTGGGTAAGTATGTGACATCAAGACATATTAGAGAAAGATTAAACAAGGAGCTTGAGGTCAATGTTGGGCTTACTGTTGAGGACACTGATTCAACAGACTGCTTCAAGGTTTCAGGAAGAGGCGAACTCCATCTTTCCATTTTGATAGAGAATATGAGAAGAGAAGGCTATGAGCTTGCTGTATCAAAGCCAGAGGTTATCTTCCATAAGGACGAAAAGGGTGCAACCCTTGAGCCTATCGAAGAGGTTATAATTACGGTTCCAGATGAGTATTCAGGAACAGTAATATCCAAGCTAAACCTGAGAAAGGGAATCATGGTTCAGATGTCTGGTGACAACGGCTATACTAAGCTAGAGTATCACGCACCAACTAGAGGACTTTTGGGATATAGATCCGAGTTCATAAACGATACTCGTGGCGAAGGCAACATGGAGAGAAGATTCTTCGCATTCGAAGAGTACAAGGGCGAAATTCCGGGTAGAAATAACGGAGTAGCCATTGCGATAGAAGAGGGTGTTTGCACACCTTATGCGCTTTTCAATATAAGCGAAAGAGTTCAGATGTTCGTAGAGCCTCAGACCAGAGTTTATGAGGGTATGATTGTCGGAATGAACTCGCGAGGAAATGACATGGAGGTTAACCCTTGCAAAGCAAAGAAGGCAACCAACATGCGTGCTGCAGGCAGTGACGAAAACGTTAAGCTTTCACCTGCGCGTCATTTCACTCTTGAGGAAGCGCTAGAATTCATAGCAGATGATGAGCTAGTAGAAATCGTTCCAGATGATATCAGGCTCAGAAAGAAGCTGCTAAAGGAAATAGAGAGAAGAAGAGCAGGCCGCTAAGAATGCGTTTTGCTATTTCGATACAGTCTTGCGGCAAGCCCCTGGTGCAGCCGTGAGAGTGCTGAGGGGGAGATTATGCCAAGTACAGAGCGTATTTTAAATTTACTTCAGGAGATGGGACTTGCGATTCTAACATTCATAGCTGGATGGATAGTCGTAACGATTTTCATCAAAGTGCTTCGCAAGCTGCTTGAGAGATCCAAGATAGATAGGTCACTGCATACGTTTATAACTAACGGCATCAGAGTTATATTTCTGATAGTCTTAGCCATCATCATACTTCAGGAGATGGGGCTAAACACTTCATCACTGGTTACCGTACTAGGTGCCGGAGGTGCAGCTATAGCGCTTGCTCTCAAAGACAGCTTAGGTAATGTCGCAGGAGGCTTTCTCATTTTAATCAATAAGCCATTCAAGTGCGGTGATTTGATAGCCGTAAACGGAAGCGTTGATGCGACAGGAATAGTCGATGAGATTGACCTTTTGCATACCAAGATGCACACAGGTGATAACAAGATTATTACCGTGCCAAACGGACTAATGTCTTCTTCGGTGCTAACAAACTACACAGAGTCTGGTATAAGACGAGTTGATAAGGTCTACAAGCTAGCTAAAGATACGGATATATCAAAGGCAAAAGAAGTTTTGATGGCAGTTGCAAAGTCAAATCCGCTTGTTCTAAGTACGCCTGAGCCTATTATCGGAGTTAGCTCTATAGATGCCTATGCGATTTCTATAGACCTAAAACTTTGGTGTAATCATGATGACTACTATGTACTTGCTTACAAGATAGAGGAGGCAGCGACTGAGGCTCTTAGAGCTGCTGAGATTGAGCTAGCGTATAGGAATATAGATATTAAACTGCAGTAATGCAGTGATATATAGATATGACACGTTTAATTTTTAATTATAGAGAATGGGAGAAAAATGATGAGAGAAATTAAGAAGTTCAAGCGTGTTCTGGTTGCAAATCGAGGCGAGATTGCAATTAGAGTGTTCAGAGCATGTCAAGAACTTGGAATTAGAACGGTTGCGATTTACTCTGAGGAAGACAAGAACAGCTTATTCAGATTTAAGGCAGATGAATCATACCAGATAGGCAAGGGAAAGACTCCTGTTGCGGCATACCTATCAATTGAGGAAATCATTGAGCTTGCAAAGGCTAAGGGTGTTGATGCAATTCACCCAGGCTATGGTTTCCTATCTGAGAACACAGAATTTGCAAAGGCTTGCGAAGATGCAGGAATTGAATTCATCGGTCCTAACCACTACATGATGGATCAGCTCGGTGACAAGATTAAATCCAAGATTGTAGCAGCTAAGGTTGAGGTTCCTACTATCCCAGGCGTTGACTCAGCTATTAAGGACGAGGATGAGGCAGTTGAATTCGCAGATAGATGCGGATATCCAGTTATGCTTAAGGCAGCAGCTGGTGGCGGCGGCCGTGGTATGAGAATCGTTAGAAGCAAGGACGATATCGTAAATGAATTCAGAAGAGCAAAGAGTGAAGCTCAGGCTGCATTTGGTATCGATGATATATTTATTGAAAAGTACCTCGAAAACCCTAAGCATATTGAGGTTCAGATTGTTGGAGATAAGTATGGTAACATCGTACATCTCTACGATAGAGACTGCTCCATTCAGAGAAGACACCAGAAGGTTATCGAGTTTACACCTTCACTTTGCCTAACAGACGAGCAGAGAAAGGCTATCTGTGATGACGCTCTAAAGATTGCAAGAGCAGTTGATTATCGCAGTGCTGGTACAGTTGAATTCCTTCTAGACTCAGACGGAAGACACTATTTCATAGAGATGAATCCTCGTATTCAGGTAGAGCATACAGTTACTGAGATGGTAACTGGTATAGATATCGTTCAGACACAGATTCTTGTTGCTGAAGGATATGCACTTGCTGATCCAGAAATCGGAATCGAGTCACAGGAAAGCATTCACACAAGAGGTTATGCTATCCAGTGCAGAATCACAACAGAAGACCCAAGCAATGGATTTGCTCCTGACACAGGAACTATCGAACTTTACAGAAGTGCTTCTGGATACGGTATCAGACTTGATGGTGGTAATGGATTTACTGGCTCAACAATCAGTCCATACTACGACAGCCTTCTAGTTAAGGTTACAGCAACAGCGCTTACATTTGATGCAGCAAGACGCAAGGCTATCAGAGCTCTTAGAGAGACTCAGATCAAGGGCGTTAAGACAAATATTGGCTTCATCCTAAACGTTCTAAACCACGAGACCTTCGCTGAAGGAAACTGCAACACTGGCTTCATTTCAGCTCATCCAGAGCTCATGGATATCAGAACCAAGGAAGATGAAGAGCTAAAGATTATCAACTTCCTAGGAAACAAGATTGTTAATGAGACAAAGGGAAGAAAGCCAACCTTTGACGTACCTGTATTCCCACGCGTTAGCCCTGAGGAAATTGCTAAGCTAAGAGGAACGAAGCAGTTACTCGATGAGCAGGGACCTGAGGCAGTAAGCAAGTGGGTTCTTGATCAAAAGAGACTTTTGATTACAGACACAACAATGAGAGATGCTCAGCAGTCGCTTATGGCTACTAGAGTTCGTACAATAGATATGGAGAAAATCGCTCCTGGTACAGCACTTTACGGTAAGGATTTCTTCTCGCTTGAGATGTGGGGTGGAGCTACATTTGATACAGCTTTCAGATTCCTTCACGAAAATCCATGGGAGAGACTTGCAACACTAAGAAAGCTCATTCCAAACGTAATGTTCCAGATGCTCGTTAGAGGTGCTAACGCTGTAGGCTACAAGAACTACCCTGATAACGTTATCAGAGAGTTCATTAAGCAGTCAGCTAAGGCTGGAATTGACGTATTCCGTATCTTCGACTCACTCAACTGGACAGAGGGAATGAAGATTGCTCTTGACGAGACGCTAAAGCAGGGTAAGCTCGCCGAGGCTTGCATGTGCTACACAGGAGATATTCTCGACAAGTCAAGAACAAAGTACAATCTTGATTACTACATCAAGCTTGCTAAGGAACTTGAGGCTGAGGGTGCTCACATCATCGGTATCAAGGACATGTCTGGACTTCTAAAGCCAATGGCTGCAAGAGAGCTCATCGGAGAACTCAAGCAAGTTCTTAAGATTCCAGTACATCTACATACACATGACACAAGCGGTAATGGTATCGCTACAGTTCTCATGGCTGCTCAGGCAGGTGTAGACATCGTCGATGCTGCATTTAACAGCATGGCAGGTCTAACATCACAGCCTGGACTAAACTCCATCGTTGCAGCTCTTGAGTACTCATCAAGAGATACGGGAATCGCTTACGAGGGAATCCAGCAGCTTTCAGAGTACTGGAGAGATGTAAGACCCGTATATGCAAGCTTTGAGTCTGGACTACGTACACCATCAGCAGAAATCTATAAGTACGAGATGCCTGGCGGACAGTATTCAAACCTAAAGGCTCAGGTAGATTCATTCGGACTAGGCTATAAGTTCAATGAGGTTAAGGAGATGTATCGCAAGGTTAACCTAATGCTTGGAGACATCATCAAGGTTACACCTACATCAAAGGTTGTCGGCGACACTGCAATTTTCATGGTTCAGAACGATATGACACCTGAAAACATCTACGAGAAGGGTAAGAACGTAGACTTCCCAGATTCACTAGTTTCATTCTTTGAGGGAATGATTGGTCAGCCTCTTGGAGGATTCCCAAAGGAACTTCAGAAGTTAGTTCTCAAGGATAAGAAGCCAATCACATGCCGTGCAGGTGAGCTCCTAGAGGATGAGGATTTTGACGCAATTAAAAAGCACCTAGTTGATGAGCTAGGAATAGAGGCAAGTGAGCAGGATGTCATCAGTGCTGCTATCTATCCTAAGGTATTTGATGACTATATCAAATATGTTCGCAAGAACGGTGATTTCAGACACATGGGTTCTGACATCTTCTTCCACGGACTATCCGAGGGTGAAACTTGCGAAATCAAGATCGATGAGGGTAAGACATTTATCGTAAGACTTATCGAGAGAAGAGCTACAAATAACGAAGGCATCTGTGAGGTTGTATTCGAAATCAACGGTAACCGCAGAGTTGCAAAGGTTAAGGATGAGGACATCAAGGACTCAGTTGCTGTAGCTGTTACAAGATATGCAGACGAAGAAAACCCAATGGAAATCGGTGCAAACATCCCTGGTGCTGTTATCAAGATTCTCATTAAGGAAGGTGACAAGGTTGAAGCAAATCAGGCTATCGCTGTACTTGAAGCAATGAAGATGGAGACAAATATCATTTCAACTACTGATGGTATTGTTGATACGGTATTTGTTAAAGAAGGTCAGCAGGTTAAGGCTGGCGAGATGATTGCAGTACTCAAATAACTAACAAAAAGCGGGGCGTGTATTGCATGCCCTGCTTATTTTTAAGGAGAAGGCAGTGGACAAAAAACAAAGTGTACTAAAAAACTTTTTAACATACATCAAAATCGATACGCAGTCTGACGACACTAGCGAGACTGTTCCTAGTACAGCAAAGCAGCTGAATCTAGCCAAGGTTTTGATAGAAGAAATCAAGGCTCTTGGAATCACAGAGGTAGAGCTAGATGACAAGGGCTATATCTACGGAAAGCTCAGAGGAAATATCGACGCAAAGGTTCCTACAATAGGCTTCATAGCTCATATGGATACGGCACTAGAATTTCCATATCCAGGAGATGAGGCTAGGGTTATAGATAACTACGATGGAGAGCCAGTAACTCTCTGTGATGGTGTGGTTTTAGATCCAGCAAGCAATGAAGCTTTGATGAATGCAAAGGGAAAAACCATTGTAGTCACAAATGGAAAAACTCTTCTTGGAGGAGACGACAAGGCTGGCGTTGCAGAAATAATGACAGCGCTTGAATACATGGTTAAGACTCCTGAGTTTAAGCATGGAGATATCGCATTTTCATTTACTCCAGATGAGGAGATTGGAACTAGCGTTGACCACTTTGATGTCAAGAAGCTTGCGGCAGATAGAGCCTATACACTAGACGGCGCAGCACCAGATGAAATCTCATATGAGAACTTCAATGCGGCTTCTGCTAGCATAAAGATTCATGGCATAGTGACACATCCTGGTGAAGCAAAGAACAAGATGAAAAATGCTCTTCACGTGGCGTGCGAGTTTGCAGAGGCGCTCCCGGCTAGCGAAAGACCTGAGCACACCGAGGGCTACGAGGGATTCTACCATTTGATGGAGATGAACGGAAACTGTGAAGAGGCTATCTTAGAGTACATAATTAGAGACCACGACATTGATAAGCTTGAGCAGAGGAAGGCTTTGATGTCAAAATGTGCAGAGTTCCTAAACGAAAAGTACGGTGCTGATACTGTCGAAATTTCCTTTAAGGACTCATACAGAAACATGGCTGAATGCATGAAGGGTCACGAGGAGCATATAGGATATGCAATGGAAGCCATAAGAGAGCAGGGGCTTGATGCAAGGCCAGCTCCAATGAGAGGTGGCACAGATGGTGCCGGAATTTCACGCATGGGAGTTCCTTGCCCTAACCTTGGAACGGGTTCCTATAACCATCACGGTAATAGAGAATACGCCGTTGTCGAGGAGATGGTAATGCTCGTTGATATCATGCTCAGCGTTATATCAAAATACGCAAATGAGGTAAGATAATGAACAAAGAGAGAAAGATGGCGCTGCTGATAGATGCTGAAAATATTTCAGCCCAGTACGCCGACTATATTATAGATGAAATAACAAACTACGGTGAGTGCTCATACAAGAGAATTTACGGTAGCTGGGACAAGATTGTCCAAACAAAATGGGAGGGTCAAATAAACAAAAACTCCCTAAAGCCTATGATGCAATTTAACAATACGAGGGGAAAGAATGCCTCGGATTCTGCTTTGATAATCGATGCGATGGATATCCTCTATCGCGGAAATGTCGATGGCTTTTGCATAGTTTCTTCGGACAGTGACTTTACTTCACTGGCTAGAAGGCTTGCTGAATCTGGGCTTCTCGTAATCGGCATGGGCGAGTCCGACAAGGCAACTGAGGCTCTAGAAAACGCCTTTGATAAGTTTGTCTACATAGATGTTCTAGCAAAGGAAGCCGAGGCCGAAAAGAAGAAGGAGGCTGACGCTGAGGCTGCAGCTGGCATAAAGCCAAGGCAGGAAAGAAAGTCTGACCAAACAGGAAACATTCCAAGCAAGAAGCTAATAAGCAGTAAGATTAAGCAGATTATCATGGCAAATGAGGATCTAGGAAAGCCAACAGACCTTGGGCAGATTGGAAATGAACTGAGCAGACTTTACAGAAACTTTGACGTAAGATACTACGACAAAAAAGGCGGCGGAAAGTACAAATTCCTTAGAGAGTTCGTTGCAGACCTTCGCGGTCTAGAAATCGAAAGAATAGACAAGAGAGTATTTGTAAGCATAAAGAAATAGTCTTGCTTAAGCAAAATCAGCAGATAGGAGCAGCACATGCCTTTTGAGATAGTGAGAAATGACATTGTAAATATGAAGGTTGATGCAATCGTAAATACTGCAAATCCTAGGCCTATAATAGGCGCTGGAACAGATAAAGCTGTTCACGATAAAGCAGGTGCAAGGCTTCTTTTGGCACGCAAGGAAATTGGTAATATTGCAATAGGAGAAGCAGCAATAACGCCTGCCTTTGATCTTGATGCAAATTATGTAATCCACGCTGCTGGACCTATCTGGAGGGATGGAAAGTCTAGTGAGGAAGCACTGCTAGCTTCTTGCTTTAAAAATTCGCTTAGACTTGCAAAGGAAAAGGGATGCGAATCTATAGCGTTTCCTTTGATATCTACAGGAAGTTATGGTTTTCCAAAACCTCTTGCGCTTCAGATAGCGGTCAGAGAAATAAGTTCATTTTTGATGGAAAACGAGATGCAAGTTTATCTTGTTGTATTTGAAAAGCAGTCATTTGAGCTTTCGGAGAAACTCTTTAAGTCAGTAAGTAGCTACATAGATGCAAACTATGTAAGCGATAAAATGAACTTGGAGTATGGCACATCAAAGGTTAGGCGCTTTGAATACGAAGAATTGATTTTACGAGAATCATCTTATGAGATTACCTCGAAGATGCCAAACCTAGATGGCATGTTAAACAATCTAGACAAGGGATTTTCGGAAACTTTACTCGATTTAATAGATAGGACAGGGAAGAAGGACTCAGAAATCTACAAGAAGGCGAATGTTGACAGAAAGCTCTTTTCTAAGATTAGAAACAATGCTGATTATAGGCCATCAAAGGCAACTGCCATAGCCTTTGCCATCGCTCTTGAGCTAAGTATGGATGAAACTGACGATCTTCTTGCTAGAGCAGGTATTGCATTATCTCAAAGTAACAAGTTTGATGTAATAGTTAGGTACTTCATAGAAAATAAAAAGTATGATATTTTTGAGCTCAACAGCGTACTGTTTGAATTCGACCAGTCGCTCATATGTATGTAAATATTCGTTCTAAAATGTCGCATGGCGTGCGACCTTTGATCCTCTTATATCCTTTACAATGTAGATACATTAAGGAAATAGGAGGATTTTAAAATGACAGAAATTATATTTATTCTAGACCGCAGTGGGTCAATGGAAGGTCTGGAGGCAGATACCATAGGTGGATTTAACTCAATGATGAGAAAGCAGGCAAGTGAACCTGGCGATGCTCTTGTAAGCACCTTGCTCTTTGATAACGATGTAGAGGTAATTCACGATCGCCTAAATATCAAGGATGTTACAGAAATAACAAGCAAGGAATATTATGTAGGTGGAGGCACAGCTCTTTTAGATGCGGTTGGCGGGGCAATTAAGCATATTTCAATGATTCATAAGTATGCGCGCAAGGAGGATGTTCCAGAGAAAACCTTGTTCATAATAACTACCGATGGAATGGAGAATGCAAGCAGACGATATAGTTATGAGGATGTACGCAGTATGGTCGAGCATCAAAAATCAAAGCACGGCTGGGAGTTTATCTTCCTCGGTGCAAATATCGATGCTGCAGCAGAGGCATCTAGATATGGAATCGATTCCTCTATGGCAGTAAACTATAACTGCGACTCTGAAGGTGTGGAAATTAGCTTTAAGGTCATGGAGGATGTAGTAAGAAGCTATAGAAACACGTGTGAAGCTCCAAAAGACTGGAGAAAGCGAATAGATGATGATTTTAATTCGAGAGGAAAGATCTAATGTTAAGTGCATAAATCGTTTAGGTGAATCACCACTTTCTACTCTAGAATGCATGAACATAATATTTGAGCACCGTAAGGTGCTTTTTTTATGGGGAATTTTGAATATAACTTGAATTATACGCATTCAATGCGTATAATAACATAAAAGGGGGTATAAATGAAAACAAAGGAACTAATCAAATTACTGGAGAATAATGGATGGAAATTTAAAAGGCATGGAGCTAATCATGATGTCTATGTGAAAGGCAATGAAAGGGAGAGTATTGTCAGACACCGAGAGGTAGATGAAATGCTCGCAAAAGCAATTATAAAGAGAAGAGGTCTGAAATAATGTACTTAGAAATTTCAGTATCGAAATAAAGGAGGAAAAAATGAAAAATGTATATCCAATAGTATTAAAAAAAGGAAGTAAGGATAATTACATTGTATTTATTCCAGATTTCAATATTAATACAGAAGGTGAAGACATGGCTACAGCTATTGAAATGGCAAGAGATGCGATAGGAATAGTGGGAATTGATATGGAGGATGAACACGAGGTTTTACCTAAACCATCAGCAATGACATCAATAGAAACAAATAAAGATGAGTTAATAAGTCTCGTGGATGTGGACTTTGATGAATACAGAAGAAAGAATGATATGAGAGCAATTAGAAAAAACTGTACGATTCCTTCATGGCTTAACTTTGAGGCGGAAAAAGCAGGAATAAATTTTTCGGCTATATTACAAGCAGCTCTTAAAGCAGAACTAAATTTGAAATAGTAAAAAGGTATGAAAAAGAAAAAATGAAGATAAAGAAACTAACAATAAAGTTATATTTCATCATCTTCACCTTAGAAGTCACTATAGAGAGGGCGTAAGCTCTCTCTATAGAAATCATACCATAATAAAATATGAAAGGCAAGAAGCGAATGAAAATCACATTTAAGAAGAGAAAAACAACAGCAAAAGAAAAAGTTATTGGCGGCATCGTGTGGGGAATACTGATTGGATGCATTGTTTACTTAGCTATAAAATAAGGAGGTGCAACATATGAAGACCATCATAAAAGGCAAATTCTATGATACAGACACAGCAATTACAATAGGAAAGTTTGGGGAGGAAGAACTTTTCAGAAAAAAACGGGAGAATTCTTCATGCATGACACAAAAATTGGCATAAAGCCTCTTACAAAAGAGGAAGCAAAAATATGGGTAAAGAACTATTTAAAAGAAGATATATACATCTCATTATTTTGTGGAACAAGTGAACAAAAAACTGCAAGTGACAAGTTAAGAAAAATAAGAGAAATGACAGGCTTAACACAAAACAAATTTGCAGATGCTTATGAGATACCAGTCCGCACAATAAAAAGTTGGGAAATGGGAGAGCGAATACCTCCGAAATATGTTTTGAATCTGCTCGAGTTTAAGGTAAGATGTGATTTTAAAAATAAATAAAATAAAAAGCAAAGGGAAAGTAATAAGATGTTTAAGAATGGGTTTATAAAAGCAATTCAATTGCGTACATCTTTACAGTGACTTGTGGAAAAGTGGCACACCAAATGGCACACTTTAAATGGTTTTAATTGATGTCTTTTGATGTAGAAATGTAAATAATTACCAAATATAAACAAAATAAAAAGCCCTGAACGCTGAAATTCAGGGCTTTTCTTAACTGGTATCGCCTAGGGGAGTCGAACCCCTGATTCAGCCGTGAGAGGGCTACGTCTTGACCACTTGACCAAGGCGACAAATTAAATTGTTAAATCACAAATCATTTATTGAAATGCTACAAGGGATATTATATACTAAGATAATCGACTTGTAAAGTTTTTTATTTAAATAATTTCGGGAGAATTCATATGATAAATTATGTAAGTACAAGAGGCATGGAAGGTAGCTTTAGCGCAGCTGAAGCAATAGTTAAGGGAATCGCTGATGACAAGGGTCTGTTCGTTCCGACCAAGATACCGGCTCTCTCAGTTAGCTTTGATGAGCTAGCTAAGATGACTTATCAGCAGGTTGCTAAGCTAGTGATTGGATCCTTCTTTTCAGATTTCACAAGTGAGGAGATTGACTACTGCGTAGACAATGCTTATGATGAGAAGTTTGAGGTTCCTGAGATCGCAAAGATAACAAAGGCTGGCGGAGTAAACTTTCTGGAGCTTTACCACGGAAAGACTGCTGCTTTTAAGGACATGGCGCTTTCAATTCTTCCTTATCTTATGACTACATCTATGAAGAAGCTCGGTGTAGATAAGAAGGTTTGCATTTTGACAGCCACATCTGGAGACACCGGAAAGGCAGCTTTGGAGGGCTTTGCTGATGTCGAAAATACGGAGATAATCGTTTTCTACCCTAAGGATGGAGTGAGTGAGGTGCAAAGACGCCAGATGGTAACTCAGGAGGGAAAGAATGTTCACGTATATGCAATAGAAGGAAACTTTGATGATGCGCAGACGGGAGTTAAAAAACTTTTTACTGACAATGCGCTCAAGGAGGAACTTGCATCAAAGGGATACGTTTTCTCGTCCGCAAACTCAATTAATATAGGAAGACTAATTCCTCAGGTTGCATACTATGTTTATGCATACGCAAGACTTGTAGCAGCAGGAGATATTGAAGCTAACAATGCAATAAACATCACAGTTCCAACAGGAAACTTCGGAAATATTCTAGCAGCCTACTATGCAATGAAGATAGGAATTCCAGTATCAAAGTTCATATGTGCTTCCAATGAGAACAAGGTTTTGACCGACTTCTTTGCAAGTGGCAAGTACGATACAAAGAGAGACTTTGTTTTGACGAACTCACCATCCATGGATATTTTGATCTCAAGCAACCTAGAAAGGCTTCTATACCACCTAAGCAGCGCAAGCGAGCTTAGCGAGCTAATGGCATCTCTTGATGACAAAGGTGAATACGAAGTTTCTGATTCTATCAAAGCTGGACTTGACTGTTTCTACGCAGGCTTTGCAGATATGGATTTGACCTGCGAGACAATCGGAGAACTATACAAGAAAGAAAGCTATCTTGTAGATACTCATACAGCCGTAGCTTACGCGGTTTGCGAGCAGTACAAAAAGGAGACAGGTGACGAAAGAGCGAATGTTATCGCTTCAACAGCCTCACCATACAAGTTCCCAAGAAGCGTTGCATCATCAATTGGACTTAATCCTGAAGGAATGAGCGACTTTGAGTGCGTTGAAAAGCTAAATGAGTTCACAGGGGTAAAGGTACCTAAGGCAATAGACGGACTGGAGAATAGAGCAGTTAAGCACGACAAAGTGTTCGCAAAGGACAAGATGCTTGATGCCGTAGGTGATGCTCTGTGTCTATAATTGAGATTCTGCTAATTGCAGTAGGACTCTCGATGGACGCCTTTGCGGTTTCTATATGCAAGGGGCTTGCGCTTAGAGATATGAAGTGGAGATACGCTATAGTTTGCGGACTTTACTTCGGCATCTTTCAGGCCTTAATGCCTAGCATCGGATATCTTCTCGGGGCAAGGTTCATGGCAATCATAGCAGATTTTGACCACTGGATAGCCTTTGTTCTTCTCCTCATAATCGGGCTTAAAATGATCAAAGAGGCAGGGGATGAGGAAAAGGAAGATGCTAACTTTGATGTGAAGACCATGCTCCTTTTGGCTATTGCAACTAGCATAGACGCGCTTGCTGTAGGTATAAGCTTTGCAGTACTTAAGGTAAACATTGTTCTTGCAGTAACTCTTATAGGTGTGACGACCTTTGCGTTTGGTTTTGCGGGAGTAAAGCTCGGAAACCTATGCGGAACTAGGTTTAAATCAGGCGCAGAGAGGGCAGGTGGAGTAATTCTAATTTTGATAGGAACAAAAATATTACTTGAGCACCTTGGAATATTGAGCATATAGCTAAAATAGATAAAAGGACTTACAAAAGTTTTGTACAAAAGTACAAAAAAACGAGTTTTGTTCATAAAACAATGCAATCGTTTTGATGAAGAGATTCAATGTATACATAGTACTAAAATAGAGGGCTCACAATAATTATTGCTACTTGTAAATAATTATTAATCAAAACGGTATGGCATAAGTTATTTTGTAAGGCGTATCAAAATGCTTTTTAGCAGTAAAGAGATAAATAGAATATTAGATAGTAAAAAAGAAAGCCCATAAAGGCTTTCTTTTGCATTGGCGGAGGACATGGGACTCGAACCCACGAGGCTGTTACACCCTACTCGCTTTCCAGGCGAGCTCCTTAGCCACTCGGTCAATCCTCCACATTATGTATCATTATACGCTTGGCAAGTATACAATATCTGCCCAAAACAGCTATTTAAGTTTAACATAGTGAACCTGCATATGCAAGGAGGAATATTATATTGTTCCAAACACAAATCGTTCATATTGCCATCACATTTAATTGACATTTTAATCAAAAAGTGCTAAATTACATTTGTTGGATTTATTGCTCAATGGTTTAGGGAGGACTTATTAATGAAAAATCTCAAATCAAGGGCCATCTGGATCATAGGATTTGCAGCACTTATTATTATGTGCATGCCAATACTCGCTATGGCTAAAGAAGCAGAGTATGTACCTGCTTTATTTGGATCAGTTTGGTCATTACTACCACCATTTGTGGCTATTATACTTGCACTTATTACAAAGGAAGCATATAGCTCATTATTCATCGGTATCGTATGTGGTGGAATACTCTGGTCAGGTGGACACTTCGAACAGACAGTTCATCACGTACTTGCAGACGGAATTATTTCAAGACTTTCAGATAGCTACAACGTTGGTATCCTAGTATTCCTTATTATACTCGGTTCACTAGTAGCTATGATGAACAAGACAGGCGCTTCAGCTGCTTTTGGAGCATGGGCTGAAGAACGCATCAAGACAAGAGAGGGTGCTCAGTACAGCACAATTCTCCTTGGCTGTCTTATCTTCGTAGACGACTATTTCAACTGTCTAACAGTTGGTGCTGTTATGAGACCTATCACAGACAAGCACCACGTTTCAAGAGCTAAGCTCGCATACCTAATTGACGCAACAGCAGCTCCTGTTTGCATCATCGCTCCTATTTCATCATGGGCAGCAGCGGTTGCAGGCTTTGTTCCTGGAGAAGACGGTTTCTCACTATTCGTACGTTGCATACCTTACAACTTCTATGCGCTTCTAACAATTCTCATGATGCTTTGCATCGTAACTTTCCATTTCGACTACGGTCCAATGAGAGTTCACGAGGACAATGCTATCAATGGAGATATCTACACAACACCAGATAGACCTTATGAGAATGCTCAGAGCGATGCTATCGAAGGTAAGGGTAAAGTTATCGACATGATTCTACCAGTACTTATTCTAATTGCATTCTGTATCGGCGGAATCCTTTATGCTGGTGGATTCTTTAAGGGAACTGGATTCGTAGAATCATTCTCAAACACAGACGCATCAGTTGGTCTTTCAACAGGATCACTTCTAGCTATCCTAGTATGCGTTGCTTGGTTCCTAGGAAGAAGACTTATCTCATTCAAGGAAATCATGGATTGTTTCCCAGAAGGATTCAAGGCTATGATTCCTGCTAACATGATACTAACACTTGCATGGACACTAAAGGCTATGACAGATAGCCTAGGTAGCAAGGAATTTGTTCAAGAGTTCGTAGGTGGACTTGCAGGCAATCTTGTAAGCCTACTACCAGCTGTAGTATTCCTAATCGGATGCGTAATCGCTTTTGCTACAGGAACATCATGGGGAACATTTGGTATCCTAATTCCTATCGTTGTATCAGTATTCTCAAACGACAAGGAGATGATGGTAATAGCAATGTCAGCTTGTATGGCAGGTGCTGTATGCGGAGACCACTGCTCACCAATTTCAGATACAACAATCATGGCATCAGCAGGTGCTCAGAGTAACCACATCAACCACGTAAATACACAGCTACCTTACGCTATGACCGTAGCAGCTGTATCATGCGTAGCATACGTAATCGCTGGATTTGTAAGAAACATCTTCATCGCACTTCCAATCGCATTTGCTATGATGATCGCAGTTCTAGCTATACTAGTTAAGATTTACGGAAAAGAATCTGAATAAATTACACCAAGGTGTATAAACTTATATTCAATTGACAATGATTCAACAAGAAAAGCCCTTTAGTTTCTAAGGGGCTTTTTCAATTGCTTTTCCCCTTACATTTTATACGCAGATGGTGTATACTATTATTGTAAGTTAAATATGGTAAGAGGAGAGTTACAAATGTTCAAAGAAAACGAATTGGTAATGTACGGTTCTACTGGCGTTTGTCGCGTAAAGGAAATTGGCAGGCCAAGTTTTGTTGACAAGGACGACGAGCGTATCTACTACCTCTTAGAGCCAGTTTTTCAGAGCGGTGTCATCTATGCACCTATTGACAATGATAAGGTTCCTATCAGAGCAGTAATTTCAGCAGAGAGTGCCTCAGAGCTACTTAATCATTTTGATGAGATTGAGATTGATGATTACAAGTGCAAGAGCTCTCAGCAGCTATCGCAGCACTATCAGAGCATAATCGAAAATCACTGCTGTGCTGACTTACTTGCCATGACCAAGTCTATTTATATTAAGTCTATGGTAGCTGGTAGGAATAAGAAACACCTGGGGCAGATAGACAAACGGTATATGAAGCGCGCGGAGGATCTGATTTATAGCGAAATCGCAGTCGCACTCGATACCAATAGAGAAGATGTCGAAAGGTATATTAAGGACAAGCTAGGAAAATACATTATCTAAATCAGAGTAGTAGATTTTCCAACTAATCTTATGCTAATCCTAAACTAATCCTAAATGCTCGGATGCTTTTAGAATTTCTAGAAGCATCCATTTTATTTGCTTGACTTTTGATTAAAATACGATATAATCTTTTTTGTTGGTTTAGCAATACTAAACAAATAGTTTAGAAAGGATATGCCTAATGTCTATTCAAATCGGTGAAAAGATTAAGGAACTTAGAATAAGAAATGGGCTAACTCAGGAGGAGCTTGCGGATAGAGCAGAGCTATCCAAGGGATTCATTTCCCAGCTTGAGCGAGACCTTACCTCACCGTCGATTTCAACGCTTGAGGATATTTTGCAATGCCTTGGAATAAGCGTATCTGAATTCTTTGCCAGCGAAGAGGATGAGCAGATAGTCTTTGGAGAAGAAGACTATTTTGAGAAGGAGGATGCTACTGAGGGAAATATCATCGAGTGGATCATTCCTAATGCTCAGAAGAACGAGATGGAGCCTATAAGGCTAAAGATAGAGCCTAAGGGGAGGACTTATCCAGACAACCCTCATGAGGGAGAGGAGTTTGGATACATCCTTAAGGGGAGCATATGCATCCATTTAGGCAGTAAGAAGTACGAGGCTAAGGCTGGAGAAGCCTTTTATTATAAAGCAGATAAAACACATTATTTCACGTCAAAGAGCGGAGCCCTTTTGATATGGGTTAGCACGCCGCCAAGCTTTTAGGAGGGAAAATGCAATCATTAATAGAACTTAAGAACATAAGTAAAGCATTTGGTGATACGACGGTGCTGGATAACTTCAATTTGAGTGTAAATGAGAATGAGTTTATCACCTTGCTAGGACCTTCAGGCTGCGGCAAGACTACAACGCTTAGAATAGTAGGTGGTTTTGAGACGCCTGACGAGGGTAAGGTGTTTTTTGAGGGCAAGGACATTACAGATCTTGCGCCAAATAAGAGACATATCAATACCGTATTTCAGAAGTATGCTCTGTTTCCACATATGAATGTAGGAGATAATATTGCATTTGGTCTAAAGATTAAAGGAAAGAGCGACCAGTATATCAGAGATAAGATAAAGTATGCGCTAAATCTAGTAAACCTAAGCGGATACGAGAGAAGAAGAATAGATTCACTATCGGGTGGACAGCAGCAGAGAATTGCCATTGCAAGAGCTATAGTTAACGAGCCTAAGGTTCTTCTTCTTGATGAGCCTCTTGGAGCTCTTGATCTAAAGCTAAGGCAGGACATGCAGTACGAGCTTATTAGACTCAAGAACGAGCTTGGAATTACATTTCTATATGTAACTCACGACCAGGAAGAAGCTCTTACCATGAGCGATAAGGTCATAGTTATGAACGGTGGCTACATACAGCAGATGGGAACTCCTGAGGAGATATATAACGAGCCGGAGAATGCTTTTGTTGCTGACTTTATTGGAGATAGCAATATCATTGATGCTGTGATGCTAGAGGATAAATATGTAAAGATAGGTGAGACTGTCTTTGATTGTGTAGATACTGGATTTGGAAAGAATAAACCAGTAGATGTAATGATAAGACCTGAGGATATTATCATCAGAGAGCCTGGCAAGGGTAAGATAGATGGAGTTGTTACACACAATATCTTTATTGGTGTTTACTATGAGATGGAGATAGAGGCTGGTGGATTCACTTGGCTTGCTCAGAATACGACTAGCTTTGCGGTAGGCGAGCATGTGAGTATCGATGTGATTCCTTTCAATATACAGATCATGCACAAGCCTCAGACCAAGGAAGAGGAGGCAATAGAGATAGATGTATAAAAAGCCTTTTGCAATTCCATTCATAGGCTGGATACTCATCGGTACTATTGTTCCGGGACTAGTTATCGCTTTCTATGGATTTACGGATAGGAGCGGGGCGTTTACGATGGATAATGTGACTAGCATTCTCGCACCTGAGCATGCTAAGGCGCTTTGGATGTCGCTACTACTCGCTTTTATCAGCAGTCTAATATGTTTAATAATCTCTCTGCCACTCGCTTTGATTCTCAGAAACAGCAAGCTGAGCAGCAAGGGTTTTTTGGTGTTTATTTTTATACTTCCTATGTGGATGAACTTCCTGCTCAGAACTATGGCTTGGCAAGTTCTTCTAGAGAGAGGAGGTTTGATTAACAGCTTCTTTGAGAATATAGGTATGCCTCAGCTCCAAATTATAAACACACCGGTAGCAGTTGTACTAGGCATGGTCTACGACTATCTACCTTTTATGATACTGCCTATATATAATTCAATGATTAAGATTGAAAATGCAGTTATCGAGGCTGCGTATGATTTAGGCGCGACCAAGGCTAAGGTTTTCAAGGATATCATTCTTCCGCTTTCCGTTCCAGGAATAGCTAGTGGCATAACTATGGTGTTCGTACCTGCGCTGACAACATTTGCTATGTCGAACATGCTGGGCGGAGGCAAGATATATTTGATAGGTAATATCATCGAGCAGGAGTTTACGACGACTTCGAACTGGAATCTAGGCTCAGGACTTTCACTTGTGATGATGGTATTCATTTTGATTACTATGGAGCTAATGTCGAGGCTCGATAAGGATGGGGATGGTGCTTTGATATGAGAAAGATTGGAAGTAATATTTATCTTGCGCTTATCGTCATGTTCCTATATTTACCAATTTTGACGCTAGCCGTATTTTCGTTTAACGAAGCTAAGACTATGGCAGTTTGGTCGGGCTTTTCGCTCAAATGGTATAAAGCCATGCTAGAAAACGACCAGATTATCGAGGCCATAAGAAATACTTTCTCAATTGCCTTTGTTGCAGCTGTGGTTTCAACGCTTATAGGAACCTTTGCCTGCCTTGGCATGAACAAAATGAGAAAAAAGTCGCAGAATGTTTTGATGGGTCTAAATAACATTCCGCTTTTAAATGCAGATATCGTTATCGGAATATCTTTGATGATGACCTTCCTTGCATTCAAAATTGATCTTTCTTGGACGACGGTGCTTCTATCGCACATTACATTTTGCATACCTTATGTAATACTTTCGGTTTTACCTAAGATAAAGCAGCTTAGCCCTAGCGCATATGAGGCTGCACTAGACCTTGGAGCAAGTCCGCAGTACGCTTTTTATAAGATTGTTATGCCTGAGATTTGGCCGGGAATTTTCTCGGGATTTTTACTTGCTTTTACGATGTCGGTAGACGATTTTGTTATAACGCATTTTACAAGAGGTGCGGGAATAAATACTATTTCAACTTTGATATATAGCCAAGTTAAGGTTGGAATCAAGCCGACACTATTTGCACTTTCGACTGTTATATTTTTGATGGTGCTTATCATCCTCGTTATCACAAACATTCTTTCAGGAATAAAGGAGGGCAAGGGCAGATGAAGAGAATAATAATTTCGATGCTTCTCATTTTCGCACTATGCCTAGGACTTACAGCCTGTGGAGGAAAGGACGGTCAGGAGGAGAACAATTCCAAGGTCCTCAAGGTTTATAGCCTCGGTGACTACTTTGATCCTGATTTGATAGACGAATTCGAAAAGGAGACAGGCATCAAGGTCATTTTAGATAACTTTGATACTAACGAAGAGATGTATCCGGTTATTTCAAAGGGAACTGTAAAGTACGATGTCATTTGTGCATCGGATTATATGATTGATAGGCTTCTCAAGAAGAAGCTTTTAGCAAAGCTAAACTATGCAAATCTCCCAAACTACGAAAACATTGACGAAAGGTATATGGAGCTTGCGTCAAAGTTTGATAAGAACAACGAGTATGCTATCCCGCATACATGGGGAGTGCTTGGCGTCATGTATAATACCAAGAAGATTCGTCAGGGCGAGATAGAATCCTGGAACGACCTGCTCAAAAAGAAGTACGACCAGCAAATTGTTATGCCTGATAGCGTGCGCGATAACTTTGCAATCGCTCTAAAGGCTAGGGGATATTCTATAAACACTAAGAAGGAGGCTGAGCTTAAGAAAGCGACAAAGTTCCTTCAGGATCAAACTCCTCTTGTCTACAAGTACTCAAACGATGCAGCAAGAGACCTAGCCATCGGTGGTTCTACCGATATTGCAGTTGTTTGGAACGGTGAGGTTCTCTACTCTAGGGAAGAAAACAGCGATTTAGATTTCGTAGTACCAAAGGAAGGAAGTGAAGAGTTTCTTGACATGTGGGCTATACCTGCAAATGCTGAGCATAAGAAAAATGCTGAGAAGTGGATTGACTTCATGATGAGAAAGGATACCGCGCTCAAAAACTATGAATACCTTACCTACACCATTCCTAATAAGGCAGTTATAGAGAAGGTATCAAAGGATGCTGAGAACAAGAAGTACATCTTTCCAGACGAGAGCATCATATCAAAATGTGAATCTCTAACGGACCTCGGTACTAAGTATGACGACATGTATAACAAGTACTGGAAGAAATTTAAATCAAATTGATTCCGTAAATAAGCACTAAAAATCCGCCTCGGAGTGCTCTATATGAGCATTTCTCCGCAGGCGGGTTTTTTATATTGTATTGCTTTAGCAGCGGTTCATCGAACGAATGTGAGATGAACAATTAACCACCGGCTATGCCGGTGAGGTTAGGAAGCTTTAGCGAAAAAAGACCTCCTATGTTAAGATAAATATGGTCACCAACCACATATCAAAACAAGGAGGTAATCCAAAATGGATAAGAATAGTTTATCACATACATCGTGGAATTGTAAGTATCACATAGTGTTTGCACCAAAGTACAGAAGAAAAGCGATTTATGGAAAGATAAGAGTAGACATAGGGAAAATATTAAGGCTTCTCTGTGAAAGAAAAGGAATACACATAATCGAAGCAGAATGTTGTCCTGATCATATCCATATGCTTGTAGAGATACCACCAAAATACAGTGTGTCCCAAATTGTTGGATATCTCAAAGGGAAAAGTTCATTGATGATTTTCGATAAACATGCAAATTTAAAATACAAATATGGGAATAGACATTTTTGGTGTCGAGGCTATTTTGTTGATACAGTAGGGAAGAATAAGAAAAGAATAGGGGAGTACATACGTACACAACTTCAGGAAGATATAGCAGAGGACCAGATAAGTCTAAAAGAGTATATAGATCCTTTCACAGGAAATAAAAATAAATAGCCCTTTAGGGCTTGTAGAAAAAGATGTGCGGTTGGTGAACAATTCAGTACATCTTGAGATGTTGCTGGCAAAAGCCCCTTATAGGGGCAGTACAAAC